>Ga0222668_1000044_pt1 | contig 96845 bp, 77 predicted proteins | sample AntAcemetagen728_FD_179823 | JGI IMG/M metagenome (GOLD analysis project Ga0222668, IMG submission 179823) | Saline water microbial communities from Ace Lake, Antarctica - #728 | ecosystem: Environmental > Aquatic > Non-marine Saline and Alkaline > Saline | place: Antarctica: Ace Lake...
GTTCTGCTCCATCGCCTCCGGCTCCGTCCCAGCCCTCGCCGGAGCGGTTGCAGCGCTAACCCCATCCTGCTACGTTTAACTCAGCGAGACCATCGAGAGTTTTAACAATAAACGGGACATCCCCCAACAGAGCGACTGAGGCGTCTGCTTCATCAACCGGTTCTGCCAGCCCGATAGAATTCCCTTTGACACCAGAGGGCGTATGCTCCCTTAGCCCCTGTATCTGAGAACCGCTTAGATAGTGCACGGGACCATTTTCCGAGGTGACATCATCCATGGCGACCCAGACGGTTAATACATCGGGAGGCTCCTGACAAAAATAAGCGTTGTCCTGATGTGGGGGAACACCTGATCCAACCTTCGCAGGCTTGTTGAATGTTTCCACACCCATACAGAACGGTGTGCCATTCACTAGCGCGGCGATCAATGTCTGTAAACGTTTTTCCGCAGGGAGTTGTGCAAAGAAAGAATCGTGGGCGTGCATCCGCCAGCAGTTGCGAATCGCCTGACCATCGGCTTCATACACGACATCACTTTCAGGTAGTGCTGGAACCACTTCCTGGTTATAGCGTTCGATGGCAGCTTTGATGTGAGCGAGTTCACCCGTCGAATAGAATTCAGGTATATGCACAAACCCTTGGCTGCGATATCGTTGGATTGTTTCGTCCCAATGCATCTCAACACTCCTGTCAGGTATGAGTGGTACTGAGCAGAAAACTCTGAAGCCCTGCTGTCTCTGACGGCCAATCTACCTCCCACGGCAGAGAATTTCATCAAAATAAGCAGAAATTGCCGGTAGATTGAGAATTTTTTCAGACAACCTGAAAATACAGGCAATGGAATTCGCGAGTCGATCGGGAGCTTCAGCGACGCATCAGGCTGCGCTGATTGCTTTGCTGCTTGAGTGGTCGCCGGGAAATTTCCTGCCAGTGACGGATGTCAATTTCGTAGGGGCCATGCGGGCGATCAAAGCCGCCGTAGTCGCGATAATACTTTTCCAGCTTGCCAATTTTCTGGTCGACGCGTAACTCTCCCCGCCGTTGACTTTGCGGAGAACGTCCCCAGACAATTTCTGAACCACCGACAGTAATCAAGCGATAGATCAGATCATCCAGAGAAAGAACAGCCGTCGTATGTGGCGGGGCTTCGATGGAAGCAATGTCAAGTTCCTTCCAATGCGGGCCGAGCGCCTCTGCCAGTTGTGCCGCTCCCGTGACGGTCAGGTCTCCCCAGGTTGTGCCGGCGGGTCCTTCCGGCATCGAGCGAATTCCTGTAATGACCGGATAGCGACGGGCATCGGACACTGAGAAGTCTTCCGGCGGTAATAGAACCCCTTCATTGTCAACCGGAAACAAACCCTGTTTGACTTCGACCATCGCCGCTGGCTTACGGAATAAAACGGCCACTTCCACGGTATTGGTCTTCTGTACGGAAACCACTTTCTGAACCCAGGGGTGCTTCTGAAAGGCGTCTGCGATTTTCAGCACCAGCCCCTGATCCAGCAGCGACACTTTCTCCGGCAGTTGACTGCGTTTGATAACCTGATCGACAATATCAATGGGGACATAATGCGGCGGGGCCGGAATCAAAGAGAGATCTTTTGTTTCGATCTGATATTCTTCGCGTTGGGATAGATCGGGAAGCTGATTTTTCAGCTTCTGGAAAAAGAACACTCCCGAGGCGATCACTGCCAGCATCAGCAGGACCTTAGGGCGGAACAGCATATGAATCAGGGCAGAGAGGCTCAGCGCAGACGCTTCTTCCTCAAGTTCTTCCTCTTCCTCAATCACTTCGACCTTTTTTTTGACAGGTCGCTTTTTGGGGGCTTTTCGGCTCATACGCTCTTGTTTATTGTGTGGTTTTAATCAAAAAAGAGATTCTTCCCGGGCAATGTTTGTTGAAGTATCAACCACACTGCGAACACAGAGCGCGCAACTTGGGGCGAGCGCACCGCTCCTCTATTATGATTATCGCAATCTCGCGCTGGTAGAGTTGTGGCGCTCCGCAGAAAAGTTGCTATTCCTCACCGAAACAGGCCGCTTGGTTAAACTTTGTCAATTATGCGGCTTGTCGGCGGTTTTTGTCAGACATTTAATGAGAGCACGTTCGCACAGCTCTCCAAAGTCGATCCCGGCTTGCGCTGCTGCTTTGGGAACCAGGCTGTGGTCTGTAAATCCAGGAATGGTATTCACTTCCAATACCCAGGGTTTCTGGAAGCGGTCGAGGATGATATCAACGCGAACAATGCCTGTTGTCTCCAGGGCTTCGCAGGCACTCGCGCCAGCTTTGATAATAGCCTGAATTACATTGGTTGGCAGATCGAATTCGAACAGGTATTGCGTTGAATCTTCGAGATACTTTGCCTCGTAATCGAAAAACTCGTGCGACGTTTCAATTTGAATCAGCGGAAGAATCTGATCATCGACCAGGCTGACGGTCCATTCGGAACCTTTGATGGCTGATTCCAGAATGCCAAATGAGTCATAATGAAAACAACGCGACAGCGCCTGAGGCAGTTCTTCGGGAGAATTAACAATCGTCACTCCCAGGCTGGAGCCTTGCGCGTCAGGCTTCACAACCAGGGGATAACCCATCGTGCGCGCGTGTTGTTCAATGCGTTGGGCATTATCGCATTCATGAATCAAGACATAGGAGGGTGTGCTCACATTGTGTTGAATAAACCGTTCTTTCGAAGCCGATTTGCTGAAGGCCAGTTTGGATGTCGCTGCATCGCAGCCTGAATAAGGAATGCCCAACCGGTCCAGAGTCGTTTGAACTGTGCCATCTTCTCCATAAGTACCATGTAAGGCGATAAAGGCGACATCGCAGTCAGCCCAATCATAAGTATCGAGATCCACCAGAGAAGGATCGACGATTTTGACCCGGTGTCCGCGGGACGATAATGCGCGGGCCACCGTTTCACCACTTTTCAGGCTAATCTCACGTTCAGCCGATTCCCCACCAGTGAGGACGACAATATTAAATGTGGGTAGAGGGTTGGTTTGTGGATCGGTCATCGGGAAGCCTCCTTGCCGCCAGACTCTTTATAAATCGAGTTTTATGCTTGAGTGGTCATGTTTTTAGAGTGATTTCGGGATTCTAGCAATTCGGCACCAATCTGGAAATGTCGATTTTGTGACCGGACCAGCTGTGGAAATAGGGTGTTTGATGGGTTTGCGGAACTGTTGATTACTGGAACAGGCGGATGGTTTTCCTGAGCTGCCTATATGCTTTTTTCCCCAGAGATTCTGGTGAAACAGCGATTTTCGCCTGACCGGCAGAATGAATCAGCGGTCGTTCTGAAAGGGGTTCCAGTGTCACACGGGCCAGGTAAGATGTATTGGTCAGTTGCCTCTTGCCTGTGGGGTCGAGTTCAGTGGTGATTTCTTTGCGATGAATCAGATTCGGATGTAAGTCTTCAATATCAATTTCCGCGATTTCCTGAATGGTTCCTTTCAAAAACTGACCGGGATATTCATCCAGCAGAATGCGAACTGACTGACCGGCTGCGATAAACTCAACATCTTCCTGGTCCACAATCAGGCGGGCCTGAAGCTGGTCAGGATCGCCAAGAGAACAGAACCAGGTTCCGCGTTCCAGGAAACAATTCCGATTTTCCGGATCAAGGGGTGAGCCCGACCAGTTGGAAAGAACGCCTTCTTCCTGAGAAGCCGGTTTTTGGGGCGCGGGAAATAATGTGCCGGTCACCGGAGCGCGCAGGCTGAGTCGCCGCTGATCGGTTTGTCGCTGCTCTCGTTGATCTTTCAGATCGGTCAGTTGTTCTTTCGCAGTGGGTAATTCCTGGGCGGCTTCGGGGTCGTCCAATTGGCGCTTTTCCAGAGTGGAAATACGAATTTCCTGTTGATTGATTTGACCCGTCAGTTTGAGAATTTCCTGGTCAATTTGATCATTCTGCAATTGGGCAATCAGGGCACCCTGCTGTAGTACCGTTTGCGGATCAACCGTCGACTTGAGGAATCCGGGGGCAGTCACATAAACGTGTTTGGCATCCTTCAATTCAATGAGTGCGGGCGCAGTGATCCGATGGGGCAGGGGAATGCACAACAGGCCTGCCAGCAGAATCAAGGCGACTGACGTGCGAATCATAAACCGTCGCCATTGAATTTGACCTGCTTTGGCATAGGTCTGGATCTCATTGACACCGGACTTCACAGGCACAATCAGCATTCCCATTAGAACAAAAGCTCCCATTACCTGAGCGATGACCTCCAGGCCATAGGGTTCCAGCACATAATAACAAACCGTCAAGATTACGATCACAATAAACCAGCGATAGAAAACCGAAGCGATGCCATACAGTAACAAAAATCTTCTCAGCCGCCTTGGTTCTTTCAGTAATGTGTCAGCCTTGTGTCCGAAAAACCAGTGATGCAGGCGGTTTGAAACAAGGGACTGTGCCCGTTGTCTCAAGTTAGGGACTTCCAGCAAATCCAGCAGGATATAATAACCATCATAACGCAGGAGCGGATTTCCATTCAGTAACAGAGTACTGACCGAACAGACAAAAACAACGTTCAGGCAGAGTGAATGAAACAGTCCCGGATAAGAAAACCACCATAAAAAGACGCAGCTTGACGAGATGATGAGTTCGACAAAAATTCCCGCAGCACTCACAATGATCCGATGCCATTTATTGGGCATGGTCCAGGCATCGCTGACATTCACATACAGGCAGGGTATAAAAGCCAGTAGCATGACTCCCATTTCGTGGCATTCACCCCCAAACTGTTTGCAGGCCATCGCGTGCCCCAACTCATGCAGCACTTTAACCAGAGCCAGACTGACGCCGAGCAGCAATAGATTTTTCGCTTCGAAGAACGTCGTAAAATCGGGGAGTTGTGCGACGACGGCATCCAGGTGCGTGAGGATCAAAGTAGAAGCTGCCGCCATCAAGATCAGTGCAGCCAGTAGAAACAGGGGAGTAAAACACAAAGCGGCCCAGGGTTGCAGCCGATTTAACAGACGATGCGGATCGATGCCTCGAAAACGGATTGCCAGGGGATTCATCAACCGGGAGCGCAGGGCCTGTGTCTGTTTTTGAGTCCGACGCTCCAACAGGATTTCACCTTGACCAAAGGCGTCTGCAAGAATCAATCCTGCCTGATGCAGGCGTGACAAAAATCCCTGTAGTTGAGAGGCCTCCAGTTTTTGAGGCGGAAACCGCTGTTCGAACTGCCGCCGAATCGCATCAAAAGAAGCGATCCCGTCCAGCAGTTTCAGAATGAAGAATTCCTCATCTCGCAGTTGATAGTATTGCAACGAAATCGGATCTTTGACGCCCCAATAGGTTTTGCCACCGAATTGCAACGGCTGAATGTGCAGGTCGGCTCGCATGCGCAAGTGCAGAGGCTGATTCGAAAAGTCTTGAGGGCCGAACGACATGGTGGCTAAAACAATTTTCTCAATCGATAAGGATGTTTAATTGATAATCAGGGAAGCACGCATGCCCGGTTTCAGTTTGAGATCGGGATTTTCAATCTCAGCCCAGACTCGGGTCTGGTTATTGACCGGATTAATTTCAGGACTGATAAACGAAATTTTTCCCTGGAACTTTCGTTCCTGTTTCGTTCCCGGGTTCACGACGAGAGTCACAGGTCGACCTTTTAGATCCCGTTCTTGCAGCCGTGATGCATTGACGAGTCCTTCTGCACGCAGACGATCTAATTTTAACAATCGCAGTACGGTATCGCCGGGACGTACCCACTCACCATTTTTTGTCAGAACCTGGACCACCATTCCCGAAATGGGGGCGACCACTTTTCGCCGTTGGACTGCCAGAGCGGCAATTTCCTGTGCGTTCCGTTTCAAGCTGGCTTCCAATTGAGACGTGCTGGCTTCTTCTATCGCCTGCTCGATCTCCAGCTCTGCTTTTTCCGCGGTGAGCTTCAGTCGGTCCAATTCGGTTTTGGAAATACTCTTGGGATACTTCTTGATGGAATCTTCGGTTCGTTGCAGTTCCGCATTCGCCACTTCATGTGCTTTGCGGGCATAGCGAATGTTGATATCATTCTCGGCTTTGAGTTTGGACATTTCATATTCCAGTTTCGCCTGCTGCAGAAGTAAAACCGATTCGGCAGCTTCAATTTGCGCCAGGATGTCCCCTTTCTGAACCGTCGCACCTTCCTTAACCAGCATTTTGTCAAGCTGGCCGACTTCACGCGCGGGGACTTCCACCTGTTCAATGAGGCTGACCAATACCGAGTCAATCCGCAGTCCTGCAGCGTCCGCTGATGGTTCGTCCGCCTCTATGATCCCATAGTTTCCCAACAGAATCCCGGCGTTGAAGGTGAACAAAAAAATCAAGGCACGTATTTGGTTCATGGTCTTCCATTCCTGATCACGGGAAAGTAGAAGGAATTGATTAAATCAAAGTCGGAAACTGGGGCCGTAAACGTTGCGTTGCAGGTGCTTTCACCTCATACCATATCCGCTTTTCGAAGGCCATCTTAATTGTCGGAACTCTTTTCACACGATACAAACCGAGGCCGAATGCGTAGACAACATTGTCAGAATACCCTATTTTTTGCGATCCACAATTGAGAATAGGATATTGTGTCCGTTAAGATCGATTAAAGAATGGTATTTCTGATACTGTTGAAATCGAAATTTGTTTGAAACTCTCTGTTTTCAGGTACAAATCTTATGGAGCAGCATTCATTGCCGCACTCGCATAAAACAGATTCACGTCGTTCATTCCTGAAGACTGCCAGCGCTGCTGTGGTGGGCGGTTTTTTCGCGCCCGGGATTCTCGGTGCGGAAGATAAAGCCGGGGCCAAAAAACCTGTGGTGGGTGAGGGCGCGTTTCAATATGAAGCGATCCACGGTTGGGGCGAAATTCCCAAGCACATTCAGTGGGGAGAAACGCACGGCGTCTGTGTTGATGAAGCAGGTTTGGTTTATATCAAACATCGTTCGCGAGCCAAAACGCCCATGGATGCTATCGTAGTCTTCAGTCCGGAAGGAAAATTTGTACGCTCCTTCGGCAAGGAATATCATGGCGGCGGTCATGGGATTGATGTTCGCAAAGAGGGGAACGAAGAGTTTCTGTATCTCTCTGATACCAAACACGGAGTGGTTGCCAAGACCAATTTGAAAGGGGATGTTGTCTGGACCATCGGTCGTCCAGAAACGCCCGCGCATTACAAAAATGCCAAAAATCGCTATAGTCCCACCAACATTGCGTTTGCCCCCGATGGGGGATTTTATGTCGGCGACGGTTATGGATCGCATTACATTCACAAATACACGAAAGAGGGAAAGTTTGAATTCAGCTGGGGTGGGAGTGGTACCGAGCCTGGCAAAATGAAAACGCCTCACGGGATGTGGCTTGATGAGCGGGATGGCACACCAAAAATCGCAGTTTGTGATCGTGCGAATCACCGCTTGCAGTATTTCACTCTGGACGGAAAACACTTAAGTTTTGTGAATACTGTCAGCTTTCCAGCCGATATTGATATTTTGGGCGACATTATGGTCGTCTCTGATCTCCATGCACGTGTGACACTCTATGATAAGCACAATGAAGTCATCACGCATTTAGGTTATAATCAGGACTGGACAAATCAGGTTCTGGATGGCTTTAAAGTTCGGACTCAACCCCAAACCTGGGTCGCAGGGCGGTTTATTCATCCGCACGATGCCTGTTTTGATCAGGATGGGAATCTGTTTGTGACCGAATGGGTCTCAGCAGGCCGGGTCAGTAAGTTGAAAAAAATCAGCTAAGACACTCCTTTAGATGCAAACGTTCAAACCTCAGTTTTTTCTATTCACCCTGCTTGGAACCAGATGAACTTTTCTCACGAATTCGATGAACAACGCTTCTTCGAAATATGGACAGCGGTACGGATTGAACGTCCCGTGAATTTTTCCCTGTTTACATTTGGCGATCAAAAGCTGCCTTACTTTCTGGTGTGTGGCGCGACAGAACGTGGTTCCACGGTCAGTATTCGTAAAGGGGAAGTCCAAATTACCCGCCCCATGATTATCACTCCAGATCGCATGGAACCGGAGTTTCGTAATTTCTTCGAAGAACAGGAAGAAGCCGATCTGGCGGCGTTTCTGCTTTCCCGGACGGCCGGTTTTTCGAACTTGAAGTTTGCGAATACCAGCGGCCCCGAACGCATTGTCAGCGACAGTATTGAGGAAGCGGTAGCCAAGTTGAATCGGCAACTCGATGACGAAGAAGAAGAGCATGTCGCCATTCTGAGTGCGCCGCCGAATATGGGTGGCATTGCGATCATGAAGTATGCCGCCGAACGCGTTTGGGAAAGTGCGCCCAGCAACATTCAGGAATTAAAAGAACGCGGCTTTCTGAATTGATGCACGTCGCCCAGCAGGCACTGATTCTTCCACGCCGGATTATTTTGGAATCCGGTTCAACGTATAATACGCCTGTGGATGCAGTAATGCTTGCCCCGTTCTGCTTCGGACTCCCTCTGCCTGAAGCTCATGCACGTAGAGCTCACGAAGCCCATTGATCTTTAGGCGGACTTTCAAGCCATCCTCAGAGACAGAAATGTTTTCAAACGTCAGTCCTTTCGAAAGAATTTCATCGCTGCCATAAGAAGAGTGATACATATAAGTGTAACTTTTCATTTTGTAGGAATTCGGATCGGCGGCGGTTTGCGGGTCAACGGGTTTGGTGAAAACCAGTTCAAATCCATCAGGCCGCGCCCGCATTTCTTTGATTTCGAAGGGCATTTTTTGAGTCCAGACCAGGCGCTGTAATCCGTAAGAGGCAGTGCCGAGACTGCTCCAGCCGCGGTTCGTCAAGCCGACAAACACGCTGCCGTCCGTTCCCTGGTCCATGCGCAGTACCGCAGACGCAAAGCCTTCGCGAAAGGGAAAGCAGGCACCCTGATACTGGCCATCAATCTTTTCCAGAAACACGCGTTGCATCGAGGCCTGTGTAAACTCGCCAACGAAAAACTGCCCGTCAAACGGACCAAATTTGCCGCCACTGTTGTCGAGCATGATGTCCGTGGCCGACTGTCCTGCCTTCTTATAGGGGAACCAGACCGCCGGCGGTTTGAGTTGCGGCATGCGTTTGATCGCTTCGGGAAAGGGAAGTCCATTCGGGATCGACTTGATGCCCTGAATGGGGGAGCCTTCAAGATTCATGGAAGCCAATGCTTCGACATGATGAAAGAAAGCTCCTTCGCGCATGTGATGCAGAGTGTTGGTGGCAACCCAGTTCCCTTGTTGATCGGTGTAGAACATATCACCGGCCCGATTCGCGCCCAGTCCAGACGGCGAACGCATGCCGGCGCAGACAGGAATCAGTTTGCCTTCAGGCGTACATTTCATCCCCCAGCCTCGCCAGCGGCCTTGTGAAAAGCCGAGCGTTGGATCAGTCACGGCGCGTGCTTTGTGCTCTTTCTTGAGCCCCAGGCCGATATTCAAGGTGAGCCACAGATTGCCGTCATGGTCGAGTTCCGGGCCATACGCGTACTCATGATAATGGCCGGTCACTCCCCAGCCTTTGGCGACGGTGAGATATTCATCCGCCGTGCCGTCTCCATCGGTATCACGAATCCGCGTCAATTCGCTGCGCTGTACCGTGTAAAAGGCATCGTCTTTCCAGATCAATCCCAGCGGTTCATGCAGGGCGGTGGCAAAGCGTTTGTAAGTCACATTCCTGGGAGGCTCATCATACACGCCATCCAGAATCCAGATTTCTCCCTTGCGAATGGCAACGGCCACGCGTTGATCATCGAGGACTGCCAGGCCACTGACTTCCAGTACGAGGTCACCGGGCGCGGGTTTCCAGTTTTGCGCCCGTGATTCGGTTTGCGCTTTCGGGGTCATGATGGAAACGAGTCGATAGTAATCGTTTTCACTCTCGGCGAAAGCAGCATGTTGTCGAGTGAAGCCGGTGGCAAATGTCACAAGGATCAGTACCAGCGGGAAAAAGTGTGATTGTTTTACCATTGGTATGTCACCTCAATTGTGATGTTGTCAGCGGTGGGAATCGGAATGATCCAGTCGGTTTCACTGTTGATCGTGCGGAGTTCACTTGCCTGGGCAAGTGTTTCCGAGATCGAGACGGTCAACTCATCCTGATTTTTCATCGTGGAAGGATTTAGTGATTTCAGTGTTTTGCCCGTCAACCCACGGAACCAGAGTGTGGACTGTGCGCTGGAGCTGGAATCGCCTTTGATTTTGAGCTGCCGCTTGAGTGTCTGATTTTCAGCAGGTTCAATCCGGTCCTCAATGTCAAATTGCTCGAAGCGATACAGGAAGGTGGGAATTCCCTTCGGATCAACGCGATAGCCGCGGAATTGATATTGGCTCTCGTCGGCAGAGAACGCAGGCCACGGTTGGTTTTTGTTTTTCAACAGGGCAAAAGGAGAGCCCGCTGGTAGTAGAAGGGGTCGCTTTCCCAGAGGAATCGCCGGCGGTGCAAATCGAATATACCAGGTCCCCTGTGCATCCAGGAAGCGTCCTTTCCAGGCGATCGCCGGTCGTACCTGCTCGGCATCAAAAGCGAAGTGTACTTTTTCCGGAAAGCCAACGGCAATCGCGTGTGTTCCCGCCTCCTGCATGAAGGTACGTAGAACGATCGGACGTTTATCCGGAACCAGTTCATAGTTCTTTGATTTCGCTTCCAGGATCTTTTCCGGCAGAGGTTGTTTGGGTCCCGCTTTCAGATAGGCCCAGAGCGAAGCGATTTGTCGATCGACATCGCCGTCGAGTAGTGCTTTATTCTGACTTTTTCCATCAGGGAAGAACGTCGGCATGCGAGTTCGGGGTTTGAGTGATGCCGGGTCCAATAAAAATTCACGAAACCATTTTGCATGCACACGATTCGTAACATCACCCAAATCAGTGCCGACGACGCCAGGCATACTTTCACCACGAATCGGATGACATTGAATGCAGCCGGTTTCCAGCATGCTGCGACCCGAAGAGGCCAGTTTGCCATGACCGGGAAAGACGTCGCCTTCCGTCTGCTGCCCGCTACGATCCACTTTTTCAAAACGGTTCGGTAGAGAGGAGACCCGCTTTGTCGGAAAGACGGGCATGCGGGCCTGCATATGAAATCGAATATCGCCTTTTCCGTTGAGTACCTTCGACAGCCATTTTTTTTGCAGCTTATAACCGATGCCAGTCAGCGTGGGAGGGATGCGTCCCTCATCGCCCAGGTCAACATGGCCGGCGGTTTCAAAATAAGGTTTGCGATTAAAACCCACGCCCCCTAGTTTTTCGCGTTCGTGGCAGGCGTAGCAGTTCAGTTGCAGCAGTTGAAAAGCCAACTGTTGTTTGGGTTCTGTTTTGCTCTCCTGCGCCAGGTGTTTCAAAGCCTGTCGAATTGCAGCTTGCTGTTGTTCATCCAGCGGATAGTAGGGCAGGTCTTGAGGGTGTTTGCCGAGGCAGCCTGAAGTCGGCTTGTCCTTCAATTCCGCAAGTGGTTTCGCGAACTGTTTTGGTTTCAGGTTTTGCGCTGCATGACAATTGACACACTTCAAGTCGAGAAATTGTTTTTGCCCCTCAGCAATGAGAGCCGCATTGCTCTTACGATCATTCGCGACACGTTGTTCTGTTTGATCTCGCAGCAGATAGGCGGCGATGTCGGCCGCTTCAACGGCCTTTAATTTGAGGTTCGGCATGCGTCCCGCGGGCCGACTTTGTTCTGGATCGAGCAGGAAGAAGGTTAATGCTTTCGGCGTGTACTTGGCGGGTAAATCGCCGTGCGGCACTGATTTGACAGGGCGAACCGCCGCAGCCAATCCCAGTTCTTTGATATCTTCCGGGTCGAGTTGTGCGAGCATTTTGTCGGTGGGCGAAATTTTTGTTTCACCCGGTTCGAACGATTCATCCGGTGCGTGACAGGCGACACAGCCAATTTTGTGATACAGCTCTTGTCCCCGCTCAACATTTCCTTTCTTCCAGAATTCGTAAGGCACGGGATTGGCGCCCGTTGCTTTAATGGTCGGGTAAGCCGCGTGTTGCGCAGTCAGAAATGCCGTTAATACTTTAATCGCCCGTCGTTTTTTGTCTTCAGGTAAACTATGAAGAACGTCAGGCATCGTTGTGCCGGGTTTGGTGGAATGCGGTGACGCCAGATACTCGCTGATCCATTTCCGTTGCAGGCGATTGCCAATGCCCGTCAAGCGGGGGCCACGTTTGGGCTGCAGGTCAGAATGTTCTGTTTGATGACAGGCGGTGCAGCTTAATTCACTTAATAGAAGCTTGCCGCCGGTTGAGGGCTCGATTTCAGCATGTCGAGCGAAACGATCAAAGCCTGATACAAAGGGAGCATCACTGGAATCGCAATAAGCAGACTTTCCAGTGATCAGGAACAGAAGCCCTATCAGAGAGCGTATCAGTGGCTGACTCATTCTTGATTTCTTTCCTTGCGGGTAATGCAACAGGGGAGAGTATTTATTCAACGTCAAAATCGCAATCATACAAAAGTGAATCAACCGATCATAGAACAGCGTCGGACACGAATCAATCAGCGCGTACTAACGATTTTCGATTGTGATGGTTTGCGTGGACAGAGTGGGGACTTTCGTGCTGCGGCCACGGCTCCAGCCTTCGAGCCGCTTGCTGCGTAATGCACCACGCAGGAAATAGGCCTGATCAAGAGAGTCAAGCTGTTTCTGACGCAGTTGATCTCGAGTGGTCTGCCAATGTTCAGATTGCTGGAACAAATTCATCGCGCGCAGTTTTTCATAAATCGCATCGGCAATCAATTGATGTCCTTCAATGCTGGGATGTACATGATCGACCAGTAATTCGCTCCCGGGAATTCCGTCGTGCGTTTTCTGTTCGAAAATCAGTCGAATGTCAACCAGTGGCACATCATACTGGTTTGATAAACGGAACAGCGATTCATGCATCGGTTCTAATATGCGCAGCGGACAGAGGTCTTCTTCTTTTGCTTTCACAAACCACTTTTTCGCTACCGAATTGTGTTTCAGATGTGCGCAGGTTTTACCAATGTGATAGAGCAGGCCGGCGTGCCGTTGATCAATGCTGGCTGCTGCCTCCCATAATTGAATTTTGCGGTTCGCCTGGCTCCAGTCACAGTCGCTTGCCTGCTTCCAGAGCGAGATGAGTCTGGCTTTCTTTTCGTCAGGCAAATTGTTTTCAAAATCAGATTTAAAGGGGGGACAATTTTTTAGATTGGAAACCGGATTCACCAGTACCATCGGCACGCGCGCTGCACGCGCCAGAAGAATCATCTGTCGTAGATTCAATTCAAAGTGTTCTATGATTAATTGTTTGTGACGGGAGTCACGCTGATAGCGGTCCAGGCCTTTTTCAAAATCCAGGTGGGCATTGACGTCTGCAGGCAGAACCGTCGTCTGTGTTTTATTTTCTGCCTGCGGGAAATCTTCGGGTAGCAGTTGTTTCATCACCGCTGCAATCCGTAGATCCATGATCAACCGCTGTGCTTTCCATTGCGCCGCCGAAGTCTTTTTAAGTCTGGTATAAGAACGGTCTTCAAGAAATTCATTATGTCCGGTATAGAGAATCAACAGGTCTGGTTGGTATTGCAGCGTCTCACGCAGAATGGGGACCAGGCGATAACTGGCATACGAGACTCCCCCGCAATTAATCACTTCGAAGTTCCGGTTTGGTTCTGCTGCCTGCAGATTGGTTTGCAGCCAGCTTGTGAACGACGTTTCCACGGCATAAGGACGTCCCTGAACGGTCGAGCCTCCCAGCACAAAAATGCGAAAGGTATCGGCTGATTTGTGAACGGGAAATGACTGTGGTCGAAAAAAGTCATTTCGCTCCTCAGCAATTGTATAATGGGTCCCGGCTGGATTTTGAATAAAGAGCGAAGAGTTATCACTAAATGAGACAAACGGATCCTGGCTGAAGGGTAGGGGATATACGCCACACAGGCGCAGAAGTCCTTCAAGTAAGACAACCAGCGACAAGCCGAGCAGAATCGCCAGCGCGCGGAAAAGCATTAAATGGTTGATGAAAACCGTTGCTTCTCTCTGGCCAGATTTCGGATGAGATACCTGATTCATCACGAATTTCTCAGTTCGAACAGATCGTGTGAAATAGAGTGTGAGACACTCTATCCTACAACGCGCAGCAGGCCAGGTCCAGAACGAATGAAAAGCGATGCGGAACTGTTCAAACTGCATAAAAAAAGCAGATGAGACACAAAAATGCCTCATCTGCTGGTCTGGTTTCGGCTTCGATCAGAACCACTGATGCGGTTCAAACTCGAGCTATTTTGCTTTGGACTTCAGATCGAAATTAATTTCGTTGTCTCCCATTTTGACTTCCGCGGTTTCTTTCGAGTTCTGATTGAATTTCGCGGGAATCTGGTCTTCCGTGTCATTTGGTGATCCAGGTTCTCCAAACTTGCTGATACGAACCTTATGCTGGCCCGGTACAGCTCCCTGATGGTCTTTGTTATAAGCAAGCTCGTAATGACCTGCCTCATCTGTCATACCCAAGGAAGGGGCACCTGACTGTGGTTCGAAAGTGACATTGGCTTTCGAAAGAGGCTTTCCGTCCATCGTAATCGTACCTGAAACCTGGCCCAGTTCCGGTGTATCTGTCGCTCCCCCCGAGCAGCCTGCCAGCAGGCAGACGGTCATCAGTGAGAGCGCTTGAATTAAACTGTATTTAGAAATCCACATAGATTTAAACTCGCATTTCGTTTATCGATTAGAAATCGCCGATCACTTCACCACCGCGAATCGTCGAGAGGTATCTCTGTAAAGTAAAGTCAATGTTTTCGCTTACGAAACGGACGCCCCCATCTCCCAGCAAGACATGACAACCGCCTACGTGCTCACTTCCGGGTGTCGCCCAGTCGACTCTGTCGTCGGTTGCACTATAGGGGGCATTAATTTTCTCTCTACTGGGAATCACAGTACCTGTCGCGACATAAGCTGACCAAAAAGGACCACGCAGAGCACTTTGTTTTTCTAATGGAGTTTCCATCATCACAATCGTGTTGCTGGTTCCATCCTGAATGTCACGGAGGCGGGCTGCCCCATTATGACCGAATGCAGTCTTATAATTTTTATCATTGTAAGCGTCATAAGAAGTACTCATATTGTAAATTGGATAAATGACGCTGTAGCTGGTGCGGTAGGCATTACGTACTGCATAGGCTCCACTAGTCTGGGTGTAAGGCCCAGCGGTATACCCATCACTGGGGCAAAGAAATACGATGACCTTACGTTCTGTCGCTGTCTGATAACCACCGCCGCCAATACTCGCTCCATCCGAATTACCGGTGGGCAACGAAAAATTGATTTCGTTGTAGATGGCTGCTTGATCAAGGAACGGTAGCAAAAACATATAAGCGGTGTGGTTACGCATTTCTTCTCCCGTAGGTAACCAACCCGCGTCGTAACCGCCAGCGTTAATATCCCCGGGAGGGAAAATTCTGTGGGTGTCGTGATAGTTGTGAAGAGCCAGCCCTAATTGCTTCATGTTATTTTTGCACGTTGATCTTCTGGCAGCTTCGCGGGCCTGCTGGACCGCGGGTAACAACAATGCAATCAAGATCGCAATAATGGCGATCACCACTAGTAGTTCAATGAGGGTAAAGCCCCGCTTTGAACTGCGATTGGGTTCCCGAATCATGGTTCGTCTCCTTTGAATTAATAAGACTTAATTAGTAAGATATGATAAATGAAAAGCGAATACCTTGAATTGTATGTATGAGAAATCATCAAAAGCAAGAGGATAAAGCCCTGTTTCAACGTAGTAATTGATATTTAATTAATTTTAGAAAACTATTATTAAAGTGATTCGTTGAGCCAATATCTGGTTTGTGGCCCCACTTTTTTGTCCGAACCCGCATCCTGATATGTTATTTCAGGCTATGGTAAGAGAGGCAGGCCTGTCTCGACGTTATTGCATTTCGATATCGAACGTGTTTTCACCTTCCTTGATTTCAACACTCAAGTCACTGGTTTTGGGAAAACGATATTTCTGGGGAATGTTGGGCATTTCTTTCGGGACTTCGGAAGCTGGAGTGTCGGGACCAAATGATTTCTCAATCATAGGTGGGACAACACTTACCTGATAAGTTCCGGTAACCAGTCCTCCGATGTTGTTGGTGACAACATAAGTGCCATCTTCTTTGATCATGGCCTCGCCGCCAAAACCTTTTTCCGGGTTATTAAATTGAACGGTCCCTTCTTTAACAGGCTCGCCTTTGTGTGTGACTTTTCCTGATAAAGCGCCGGTAGGGCCATGCTCTGATTCTGCTCCCTTACAGCCCGGCAGCAGCAATGCACTCGCGAGTAAAACCGGAGTGACGACTTTTGAAAGAATATATTTCATTGTTTTGTTCCAGGTATGATTTGTCTTCAACGCATAAGAAGATGCGGAGTCCCCATTTCCGAGAACACCACATTAGTTAGACTTATTTGTCAGGCGTGATCCGTACGAATTAGAATTCGCCAAGCACATTCCCATCTGCACGGCAGCTAAGGTGGCGGATGGTATTGAAGTCAGTACTGTCTGAGACGAATCGCACGCCGCCGTCACCCAGAAGCATGTGTGCTCCACCAACGTGCTGTGATTGAATTGGATTATTACAGCAGTCGTTACAGATGCCGGTGCCTGTGTTTTTCGTACCAATCGGATAGCGCAGTGTTGTCGTATTATAACATCGGGGATCGTGGTCGATGGGTGTGTTGGGGCCCATCCAGGCACCATTACTACGCGCGGAACGGATATCAGTTTGGTTACCACTCCCATCAACGCCCCAGCCCGATTGCTCGCCTACCATGGCAACATTTGATGCGCCATCCAGAAAATCACGCAGACGGAAAGCGCGTCTGAAAGTAAACGAACCTCCATTCGACCGAATGCCTTTGCCACTGAATCCGCTTTTTGAATACGAGTCAGCTTGAATTTCATCAATTCCGATTGCCCCGGAGATGAGGATATAAGAAGGGATGAGGACATTCGTGGTGGTACTGCCAGTGGTCGTGCTGAAGCTATTTGCTAGCGCACTGGAAGGGCAAATCATATAGGCAGGTTTTGTGTTATTGATTGCTGGTGAATTCGGAACGCTGGAAGCCCCTCCGAACCAGAAATACGTTCCTTCAAAAACCAATTTGTTATACACGTTTGCCTGATCAGCATAGGGCAGTATGTGGATCCAGGCGGTAGGGCCATGCGATCCCAGGCCTCCGGGAGGAAAGACACTGTGCGTATCGTGATAATTGTGTAAAGCAAGCCCGACCTGTTTGAGGTTATTTTTGCACGTACTCCGACGGGCGGCTTCTCTGGCCTGTTGAACGGCAGGCAATAGCAGGGCAATCAAAATCGCGATAATCGCGATGACAACCAGCAATTCAATCAGAGTAAATCCTCTTTTGGCGCACGAAGATCGTGATGTTTTCATGATTCTTTCCATTTATCATTGGGAGAAAAGGCAGGAGGTTGGTAAGTGAAAAGGCAGCCTGATCAGGGATGTTGAAGGCCCTTTAACATCAGCCGATTTAAGGGGGATATCACTTACAAAATATAATATGCCTTGATACCAGTAAGATCAAGCCTGCTAGTTTCCGGGGAGTGGCCAGTTATTTATGTTTTTCGGGGTTGCGCTGACTATGCCGGTCGGTTGGGCCGGGGTCTCAGCGGGAGACAGGGGGGCATCTGCCGAGAATGGGGTTTGAAGCCAGTCACGCTACGATGCGTTTTAGACGTTCCTACTTGGTTTGCAGGCTTAGTTCGCGTTCGTCGAGAGCGTTCTGCATAGCGGCCGAATAGGCTTTGTACTGGCGATCCAGTTCGGTATAAGAAACTCCGGTCAGCTCTTCCAGAGTTTGCGCATTGTTACGAATGCGGGAGTTCACGCTGTAAAGTTGCGCCATCTGATGAATCAAGGCATCCCGGTATTCCCTGCCTTTGGCGTGCATGAAGAAATGAGACAGGCCCGATGCCTGGCTGTAGTTGGTGCTAATGTTCGGATCGTTTTGAAACGCATAGCGTCCCATAGACGCGAATGTTTCAAGCGGGACATAATAATTATCTTTAAGGAGCCGATAACGGGCGGCAGTAAAGCGGAGGTGATTTGGATTGCCGGCCCGGAACACGTCTCCTTTTTTCTCAAAGGATTCCATGTAGCAGGCGATGCCTTCAATGGCCCAGAAATGATTTTTTTCACCGACCTGTCTGCTTCCCCGATGGGAACCGGTTTCATAGAACAATTGATGCGTCGCCTCGTGGTACAGGGTACCCAGGTCGCCTTCCGCATCGGGACGATGATAAAAGTGTGAGATCCGGTCGCCGAACAGATAGATACCGTGAGTCACTGCGATCTGTGGGATTTCCTTTTGTAAGCGTTGTAGATATTCGTCGCGGGTACTGTAGTAGTGCATCACGTGCTGATTATTGTTTCGTCTTTGAAAGGGGTTTCTGGCTCCTTCAAACAGTTTTTTCATTTGCTCCGGAGTATTAAAAAATCCAGCGAAGATCTGATGGAACTGGCGATAAAAGTCTTCCATCTCCGTTGCCAGTTTCACGCCCGTTTCCAGGCTGTGATTGGTTTTGATCAAAAAATGTTCGGTTTTGATTTCCCAGGCGTTGCGGAAATCGCGTCTGATTTCTGCTTCCTGCGCCGCCGACTTCCAGCGACCGTTAACGTAGCGTTCCCCCTTTTCATAGCGGGCGATATGTGTGGCAGGCAACCAGCCATACTTTGCATGCCATTGGTGTTTTCGATTGTGCATTTCCTTTTCAAAAGGAGTCGCCCATTCATTGCCGTTGCGAACATATCCCAGAATCAGCCTGACCGATCGGTGGTCCGGGTTGAGGAAAGCCGTCTCCAGAATCTGGTCATACGCATAACTGGGAAAGCCAGCGTGTAATACTTTACGGGAAAACACGAACAGATCATTCGCCTGTGCTTCCTGCAGGTTGCGTAACTTCAATCGCCAGGCGCGTTCACCGGCTGGCAAATTAAGAGGAATCTCGGCGCGGAGCGAACGCGGTAATGGATTCGATTGCGGATCGAACTCCTGCAGTTCTTTCAGCAATTGGTTCACCGCTTGCACGCCGTCAAACTGCTGTTCCTGCTGACAGCTTTGCGCTAACTGTTTCAGGTTATCCTGAAAGTCAGCTTGCAGATCCTCGTATTGCTTTTGATAGATCTCCAGCGCACGTGAGGTTTGAGCGAAACCCTGATTGGAGATCCCCAGCATCAGAAAGAACGCAATCAGCATCCAGTGCAGGCATCTGAAATCACCAAACCGGCGCGCGCATGCGGCCTGCTTCAGATTGGGGTTGGGTGCCCCATATTTGAATTGTGAAGGTTGATGATTCTGAACAGACATGGTGACTGTTGTCCTTATTGAAACCTGAAACAGGAAGAAAACTCCCTGGTTCGATTGTAGGCGAGATCATCAGAGGAAAAAAGAATTTTTCTTCAAATTTACTGTGAGTTTGATCATGGCAGTCCCTGCAGCCCGGTTACCCCGTGTAATGTGACGCGATCATGGGCGGGAGAAAACTCAATTTGTTGTGCTACACCTCGGTTTGGTTCCTTACCAGCCTGAGAATACCGGCTAAGAGTTGCCTTGCGATTACCAAAGGAGCGCATCATGTATAAGTCTTTCGATTCATCAAAGCTGATCGTATCTGCTTGTGCAGTAAAGGACTGAGCCACAGGAGCATTTTTATTCTTGATGAGCGTATTACCGTCCACCTCGGCATTTCCTTTGGCCAGCATCGAAATGAATTTCTTTTTCTGACCATTGATTTCGTGTTGGATCAGCTTCAAGCTATTGCTGCGCATGTAACCCGCACCGGGAGGCAGCTTGTCGCGGTCAATGGTATCCAGGGGTCGTTTCACTCCGCCATAAATAATCCGCACGAAATCGTCAAAGGTGGTACTGCGTTGTTCGACATTTCCCGCCATCTTGCCGTTAAAATCAATGCGGGTGTAAGTCCAACTGTCGGTATCAGTTCTTTGGGGCAGATTAGCCTGCGAGACTTTGGTTTGTGACCGGGGCTTGCCGGGATTTTCTCGCCTCCACAAAACCAACCAGCCAGGTCCACGGGCTTCTGCATCGCCGGTTTTCTGATTGACATTCATCTGCCAGAAGCTGGCGCGTCGAATTCCGATTAAACGATTCTCCAGGTATTCATTGCTTTCCACCTCCACGCCATCCCGGCAGGTAATAAAATGTACGGTGGGCTTCTCTTCTTTTTTGCTTGATTGTTTCTCTGTAAAGGAGACACGGTCAGACAGGATTACATCCATTTCCTGGCATCGCAGCCGGTTGTCTCCCATGTTTGTTCTGACTTTGCCAAAGAAATTGGCCGTCAGTCCATCAAAGACCATCTCCTGATCCCAGTGAATCTCCAGCACATTGTCTTGATCAACCTGGTCGTTCTGTAGTGATTCCGTCAGGCTGTGGTCTTTGGTAATCCCTTCCGCGCCGGAAAGCAAACCGGCGGCTGATTTTTTGCCGCCACGCACCGGAAGCAGCAGGAGTCCTTTTCCCTGTACTTCGGCTCGATTGGCCAGGCGATACAGAAAAATATTCTCGCCTTCAATCTGAAATCCTCGTTCATTGATTTTGGCAGGGCTCCCAATGACATGGAGAACTTGATCGTTGTCACCTTTGTTTTGGATGCGCAACTGGTTGCCGGTGACACGCAGCGGTTTTTCCTGTTCGCCGTGAAATTGATCAACCGAAACGTTTCCTTCGGTCCAGACTTCTTTGACTTCCGCTTTGCCACGTGCATTTTTATTCACACGTAATTTCATCAGATCTGCAATCACGATTATCGGTTCGGCGGGGGCTTCAGCGCGATCGCGCGGTTGAAGCAGGACACGCCCTTCCTGATTATCGGCTCGTGTCTGATTGGCAGCGTTCGGATCATCGGCGGCAAAGGCAGCCTGTTTTACAGTCGGTTGCTGCGGTTGTACTTGAGTACTAATGGGAGCATTCGGTGCCGATTGTGGAGTCGTCAACTGATCAAACCAGACTTCAAGTCGGTTTGTTTTTCCTCTGAGTCGGGGGCTGTAAATGATCACGTGCTCTTCCGCAATCATTTTATACGGGTCGATTTTGTTTTGCATCTTTTGCGAGTTGTTTGATTCAGCCTGTGCCAGTTTCTGTTTTCCTGAATTGGTCTGCTTGATTGAAGGCAGTTCCCCCTTCAGCCACAGACGAATTCTTTGCGCAGCGAGCGCAAACTCTTCCAGCGGCTGTCTGACCTGACATTGTTCTTCCAGTTCCACCAATTCCAGTTTTGTTTCGGGGTCGATGGACTTTTTCATCTGCTTGGCCCATTCGGCTGCCATCAGCAACTGTTGCGTTTTGGGGTCGCGGTGGTCGATTTTGCCGGCTCCCTTGCAGATAATCGTTTCCAGCTGCCCGTCCTCATTCTGTTGAATCGTAATCTGAGGGCATCGAAGTTCTGAGGATTGCTGAAATACTTGAACCGACTGTTTATCTGTCAGGACGATGGTTTTCGTTTTCTCATTGTAAGACAACCGGGTCATGATGCCGGTGAACTGGTTTTCTTCAGATTTCAGTGTCACGTTACCGCCGGTAGCAACGAGTTCCTGAAATTCAAGATTACCACTGGAATGTTTGGACTCAGCTTGCTTAGGTGATTGTTCCTGCGCCGCTGCCTGAGCGGTTTCTTCTTTACGAATAAACTGTAACTGCAGCTTGTCGCACTCAAGAGTATCAGCCTGATAGTGGTTGGTCGGATGATGCACGTAGACGTTTTCCGTGAACGTCCCACGATTCGTTTCGAGATTGAAAGTAAAACTGCCTGTACAATTCACAGTGGCAAAACGGGACCGCTCATTTTTCGACGGCTCCTGTTCTTTTTTCAACGCCAGTCTCATTTGCACATCACGCAGCAGCACGATCTCTCGAATTCCATCTGCGGCCGGCTTGAGTTCCTTCGGCTTGGTGGCAGAAGGAATCAACTTCATTTCGATACCCCGTGCGCTACCTTGATGGTCCTGGTACGCAAACCGTACTTCATGAGCGCTAAAGATATTCATCGACGATTCATCATAGAAGAAGTTGCGCCCGTAAATAATCAATCCATTGGGGCCTGTAATTTTTACAAGACCTTCCAGAGAACCTGCGATCATTCTGCCTGGATCTGTGTGTTTGATACCAAAAGGGTGCTCAAACCGAATTAAAGCCTCTTCGCTCATCAGGGCAAACGGTTGTTCGGAGTCCCTTTTTTTGGGGTTGAACATCAACATTGCAAACGGTTTTAAGCGGGCTGCTTTTTTTTCCTCTTCCTGTTCCCAGCTCTCAGTATAAATGTAGACATTTTCGTCTTTAAACTGATACCGGGCATTGGCGGCCCAGGGGCTTTCGGGAATAAATGTTTTGGCCTGCTCATTACTTCCAGAAGAGTAAGCCGGAGACGTGATGACCTCTTTCGGAAATTCCCGTCGAATCACTTTTTCCGTGATCGCATGACGCAACGTCTGCGCATACACCAGATACGCGCCGGTAAGTGAAATTGTTGTGAACCAGGTCAACAACAGCCGGCTGGCTATCAGGCGATCGAATAATCCATTCTTGTTATACTGAATGGCCCCGGTCATGGAACTTGAAAGATCGTTTCTAAAAAATGAAGTGATTAGCGGAAAGGGAAGTCGAGTTAACCCGCAGGATAGCGGAATTTGATTGGCTAAAGTTTGGGTTGCCAGCCAATGGCGTCGGTAATATCAATCAAGCCTGCTAGATGATGTTCTCGATCTACTACAGGCAACTCACTCAGTTTGTGCGATGTTAGTAATTCAACGGCTGTTTCCAGTGAAGCGTCGGATTGAATGGTAATCGGCTCGACGGTCATGACTTCGGAAATAGGGCGATCCAGTTGTCCGTCGCGTCGTTCTTCAAGCAATCTGGCAAGATCACTGTCGGTAAAGATGCCAGTGAGCCGGTCTGAACTGTCTAAGATAATGACGGCGCCACTTCGTCGGCCAGGGCAACTCAGGCGTACAAAGGTTTCGCGGATGGAACTGGTTTCGCGCGTGACGCGTACTTCTTTGCGACAACGCATGACTTCATTAATTTTGGTCAAACGCCGCCCCAGACTGCCTCCGGGATGATATGTGGCAAACTCCAATGGCGTAAAACCGCGGGCTTTACTGATCACCAGAGATAATGCATCACCCATTGCCAGCATCGCAGTCGTTGTCGTTGAAGGCGCCAAATGATGCGGGCCGGCTTCTTTTAAATCTCCCAGACACATTACGACTTGGGCTGCTCGACCAAGGGCGCTTGTTTCACGGGCAGTGATGGCAATGATGGGAAGTTTCATTTTCTTTATCAGCGGGAGTAAACGGCGTAGTTCTTCTGTTTCACCACTGTTGGAAAGCGCGAGTACAGTATCATCCGAGTGCAGGCAACCCAGGTCTCCATGAATGGCTTCCGCCGGATGCAGAAAGTAAGAACGTGTACCTGTCGAAGACAGGGTCGCACAGATTTTTTGAGCGATGAGACCTGCTTTTCCCATGCCTGTTAAAATCACGGTTCCCTTGCGCGACAGAATTAAATCGACGGCATCGCAGAGCTCGGTCCCCAGGTTGCGTCCCATTTGGCGCAGCGCATCGGCTTCGGAAAAAATGATGTCACGCGCATCGCGCAACTGATCAAACTGGGAAAATTCAATTACGGACCTTGCAGGCAGGGCACTCATCACACCATTCCTTATCGCATCCTTGCGGGCATGTTCAGGGGGGCGGGAGTATAAAAGGATGCTTTAACCGGGTCAATCCGAAATTAGGAGAGTCAAAAAACTGTAAGTGACTGACATGAAATGGCTTATCGGAAACGTTTACTCAAAGTTCGTTTCTAAGATTGGCAGCATAATCCTTGTCGTTACAATTTCATGACCGGGATTGTAGAAGAAAGAGTGAATCGGCACTCGTATTTTAAAGGAGAACATCTACAATGATAAACTCCTGCGGTAACTTTGTAACTGGTAGTCGCCTCTACTCTCTTCGATTTGTCATGCTGGAAAATGCAGGATGCGTTTTTGCACAAATCATTTACAAAGCGCAACATCAAAGATATTGGTTTTTCTTAAACTCCGATTCTCACAGAAGATACGGTAAGTATTATCGTTGTGAACTTTGTGGTTTTTATTGTGGATCAATGTTTTCTCTGAAGAATGCCCTTGAATCGTATGTGGCATTTCAGCGTAGTCGTAAAAATAGAAAAGTGATTGTAGACGGACCATTATGTTTTTAGATCGTGTCGATATTTATTGTAAAGCCGGTGATGGTGGAGATGGTTGTGCCAGTTTTCGACGGGAAGCCCACGTCCCGCGCGGCGGTCCGAATGGGGGGGATGGAGGCAAAGGCGGAGATGTGGTTGTACTCGCTGATGATAATATCAGTAGTCTGTCACACCTCATCGGGCATAAACATTGGAACGCAGAACGTGGTCGCCACGGTCAGAGTAGTCTGAAGACCGGGCGATGCGGTGAGGATGCGATCATCATGGTTCCGCCGGGCACTCTAGTGCTGGACAGTAAACGCGGGCATCTGTTACGCGACATGAAGGAGAATGGCGACCGTGTGATCGTAGCTAAAGGAGGAAGAGGGGGGCGCGGAAATCGCCATTTTGCGACAGCCACCCATCAGGCACCCCGCGAATTCGAGCCGGGGGGAGTGGGAGAGTTGCGGGATATTTCACTCGAACTAAAACTGATCGCCGATGTGGGGCTGTTAGGTAAGCCCAATGCCGGAAAATCGACTCTTTTGAGCCGGCTTTCTAAAGCTCATCCCGAAATCGCCGCTTATCCGTTTACAACAAAATATCCTAATTTGGGGCTGGTTCGTGTCGGCTTTGATCATCAATTTGTGATGGCGGATATTCCCGGCTTGATTGAAGGCGCCCATGCAGGTGTGGGATTAGGCCATGAGTTTCTCAGGCACGTGGAGCGGACAAAGGTTCTCGTGCACCTGGTAGAACCATCACCCATGGATCAGACCGATCCGATTCAGAACTACCGTCAGATTCGGGAAGAGATGCGACTCTATGATCCCACGCTGATGGAACGCCCCGAAATTGTCGTGGTCACCAAATGCGAGCTTCCCGATGCCGCCGTTATCACGGAGTTGCTCGAAGAAGAACTGGGGCATTCGGTGATGCAGATTTCCTCGGCCGCGGGAACAAACCTGGATAAACTGGTCTGGATGATTATCGAAGCGCTGCAAAAACTGGAAGTCGAGGCTTAAGAATCGTGAAGGAGCACCATTCCAAGCGAGACGATTCCAGGCAAGAGCCCCTGCCCACGATCGAGAAACCGGGCGAATCTGAAACCACTCCCGGTGAAATCCGGGTTCGCTTTGGTAAATATGGCGCAGGGTTGTTCATGGTTTTTGGTTTTGCCTATCAGGCATTTGCTCACTCGACGCAGAGTCAAACCCAGCGGATTTCCGAATTGGGAATCCTCATGCTGGTCGGTTTCCTGCTGGGCTGGGGCTTTGCCCGCATTCGCTTTTAAAGCTTGAATCGCAACCAAAACCGTTATTGTAAAAATTGCATTTTAGATGGCAGCCTGGCGTGAATTGCAATTTCTACAATGTCTTTTCCTGCCTGTTTGAACCGCCGTAATAGTTACAATATATTTTGTTGCTGTGCTATAAGCCTATGTTTTAAAACGTTTTATGGTTTGATTTTCTAAAACGTGTTAAGAGGATGTCTCTTTTTTCGGGTCAATGGTCCCGAGTTTGCGGTGAGCAGTAATATCTGTCACTTATCCCAATCGTCTGAATGGATTCGCCGACGAGAGTGTCAGATAACCAGAACCTCAGGTTCATCCAGCGATCATATCTTTAAACCCCATTTCGAGTGATCGACCCAAAACTATCCCGTTACAATCAATTGAGAGTTTGTCAGCCGTTGACCCGCATCTTCGGCTGCATCAAAAAGGAACAAGAGAGCATGGAAGCTCAACTCTGTCGCTGTTTCGTTTTATTTTTAGCATCACTATTATCTCTGGGTGCCTCTTACAAAACTCCGAATTTTATTACACATGCACCCACGCCAGAGATCGCTAAACAGGTTGGTGATGCCGCTGAAATCTATCGCAAAGAACTGGCTATCACGTGGCTGGGGCATGAACTGCCCAAATGGTATGCTCCTTGCCCCATCAAAGTCAAAGTTGGCGATTATGGTGCCGGCGGGGCAACGACGTTCTCCTTCGATCGTGGTCAGGTATTTGGCTGGGACATGCAGATTCAGGGAACTCTGGAGCGCATTCTGGATTCGGTATTACCGCACGAAGTCAATCATACGATCTTTGCCTGCCACTTTCGTCGTCCCCTGCCACGTTGGGCTGATGAAGGCGCTGCGACCATTGTCGAACATGAATCAGAAAAAAAACGTCAGCGGTTATTGAACCGTCAAGTCATGGGAACTAACAAACGAATTCCTCTCAGACGTCTATTGGCGATGACTGAGTATCCGTCTGAAATGCAACAGGTTCTCACGTTGTATGCTGAAGGTTATTCACTGGCAGACTTCTTATTGCAGACCGGTGGCAAAAAACGCTACTTGATGTTTCTGGAAGATGCACACAAAAATGGCTGGGACGAAGCCATTGCAAAGCTGTATAAATATAAAAGTGTAGAAGATCTGGAACAACGCTGGGGGAGCTGGATTATTGCTGGTAGCCCTGCATTGAATCTTCCCGCTGGTCAGCAACTGGCAGCCACCGAGCCGAAGCAGCAACCTGCTACCGAGAACAAAGACCTCGTGATCAGGTCGCAGAGTCCTGACCTGAACGAGTCAGAGTTTGAGTCGCTCATGCCTGAGCAAACAGCGCTGGCCAGTCTGGACCAAACGGACAGCGAGAGCCGCAAATCACGACCGCGCCCCATCGCATCGCGTGTCTCCTTTAACGGCCTCCGGGTATCGGAGAATCAGAAAGATTCTACAGTCGCTTTTGCTTCCGAATCGCAGCAAGTCCCGCGAAACTCGATGCGACAGACCAGACAGCGAAGTGCCCAAGTTGCGTCTCAACCCAGGCGTCCTTCACAAAACAGAGGACAGCAGCGACCCGCTGGTCGGTACAATCGAACGGCAACTCCTCGTGGCGGAATTGATCTGGGCGAGCCAGCGGAAATCGATTTCTAAATCAAGAATTCTGGTTCGGCAGGATGGCCACGCGATAGGAACGACGATTCGCTGATTCCGTGAAAGCAGCGGAAATATCATCCAGAGAGAATGTCTGTTCGCAGAGTCGTTGAAACGGATAAGTATTTTGATATCTCTCGAGAAAGTTCAACGCGTTCGCCAGATCGAGATCGATATAGTTATGAATACCTTCCAGCCTGAGCAACTTACGGACAATCGTCTCTGCAGAGAATTGAATCGGTCGGGCCGGGTAAACCGAACCCACTAAAATCATGGCCCCGCCGATTCCCAGCGCCTCAAGTCCGCTTTCGATGACTTCCGGTACGCCCGTCATATCAAACACAAAATCAACGCCGCAGCCCTCCGTTAAATGTTGGATTTCCGCATGCAGCGACTGCTCTTTTTTTACGAGTAACGTATGGTTAGCACCAAATTCCAAGCTGCGTTTGACGCGCGAGGCATCGATGTCGGTAACAAAAATAGAGGCGGCACCCTTGGAATGCGCCACCGCGGAAGCCGTCACTCCCAGCATACCCGCACCCAGAATCAGAACGGATCGGTTTTGCACATCACCGGCAAGACGCAACGCCGCCATCACTGTCGCCGTTGCGCAGTTTGCAGGACTGGCGATAAGGTCGGGCAGTGACTCCGGCACCTTGAATATCGTTGTGCCTTTGACCAAATGACAGTGGCTAGCCAGTCCGCCGCTCAGATAATTCTGCTCTGTCAAACGCTGATGACCGTACTTGAACAGTCGCGTGCATTTTTGTGTCAGCCCGCGGCGGCAGTATTCGCAGTCTTTACAGGAAACGGCTACAGCCCAGGTAATACGATCGCCAATATTGACAGATCGATCCAGATAATCTGACGTGGGGCCTTCAGGGTGCAGATCCACCACTCGTCCCACCATTTCATGCCCTAGAATGGTAGGGCAGGGGGTTGAGCGAGTGCCTTCAAACGTATGCAGGTCGCTTCCGCAAATGGTACAGCAGAGGATTTCAACCAGTACCTCTCCCGGTTGCAATTGTGGTCGCGCTACCACAGAACGTTGTAAAGGCGGATCATCGCCGGTCAGAATGATGGAGGTACATTGATGGCTCATGGTTTAGTATATTTAGTTCGTAGAAATGGTTCACGCTATCCGAAGAAACTGCTTTTCAGATCGGTTGATTTTAACTCGCACGCAGACTCGCAGATTGAAAATCAGAAAAGATAAGAGACCATTTTTTATAAACGCCTTATACGAAAATGAAAAGTGAACTGCGCGGTTTTTTGTTCAAACTATGTTGTTCACTATTTTTCGGGAGAAACCGCCATGCGATCGAGCACCTGTCCGATTTGTTCGACCAGATTCTGCATGTCGTCGGGAAAAACGTTTCCAATATTTCCAATCCGAAACGTATCTGCCTGGCTGATTTTTCCAGGGTAGATCACATACCGACGTTTTTTCAATTCGTCATAAAACGGGTGAAAGGAAAACGCAGGGAGTTCCGGATAATAAAACGACGTGATAATCGGCGATTGCAGTTCGCGCGGTAAGAGCGTACGCAGCCCCAGTTTCTGCATTGCGATGACCAAAGTAGACTGGTTTTCCAAATACCGCGTATGTCTCTGCGTCACTCCGCCTTCCGCTTCCAGTTCTTTCAAAGCCTGTAAAAAAGCACAGACAACATGTGTGGGTGACGTGTATCTCCATTTCCCCCCCTTGTGTTCCATTTCGTTCCACTGATCAAACAAATCCAGACTCAGGGAGCGCGCGAAGCCGACTGTCTCTTCCAGTTTGCTTTGATTGGCAATGACAAATCCAAACCCGGGGACTCCCTGAATACATTTATTGGCTGAGGAAATCAGATAGTCGACATGAAAGGCTTCCATCGAAAGCGGAATCCCACCAAAAGAAGACATGGCATCCAGAATATAATCTTTGCCTGCTGCGGCGACGATCTTTCCCACCTCGGCCGCAGGATTCAGCATGCCGGTCGTTGTTTCACAATGGACCATCGCCACGTGAGTGATCGCGTCGTCGCTCGCCAGTGCTTCGCGGATCTGATCGAGATCGGGCAGTTCCGTTTCAGAATACGATAACTCGTGCAGTGGGATTTTCAAGCAGCGGGCGATTTGACCAATGCGGTTTCCATACGCACCGTTAGAAATCACCAGCAATTTTCCAGCGGGGGGAATGACCGAACCGATCGTGGCTTCGACGGCGAATGTGCCGCTCCCCTGCATCAGCACCGCAGTATATCCGGGGGAATGGGAAGCCAGTTGAACAAGACGCGCGCGGATTTCCATCACGCGCTGATTGTAATCAATATCCCACGTAGAATAATCGACGCCCATCGCGTTACGCACACTGCTTGTCGTAGTCAAAGGGCCCGGAGTCAGTAATAAATAAGGAATATCAGCGTCCATTTCAGTGCTCGCTCGATTCAATTTGGTCAATGATTTCAGGTAGAGTCTTCAATGTGGGAATCACAAAGTGTGCTCCTGCGTTTTTTAGTTTTGTTTCGGCAGTCTGCAGCACGCTCGCTTTTTGATCGCTGTCCAGTGCTTCAAATTCTGCGATGGTGAGGCCGACTTCACTGCCGGTTTGCGTCAGTCCTACTGTCCACGTTCCCGCATTCAGGCCGGCTTCGATATCGGGAACCGTATCACCGACTTTCACCACCGATGTGGGAGGAAATACATTGAGAGCTTCCATGTTCCGGTAAATCATCCACGGTGCGGGTCGTCCTGCAGGAACCTCATCCGCACACATCGTGAAGTCGGGAGAGTAACCTTGCGCCTGCGCTGCCTTCAAAACCGGTTCGGCCACGATGCGCGGATAACCGGTAGTCGAGCCGATTTTGATACCGCGTTCCCTCAACAGAGAAATCGTATCACACAGTCCGGGAATCAGGTCGGTGAATTTTTGTGCTTCATCTACCTGCAGTGGCATAAAGGTTTCATAAATCTGTTCGACGTCATTTTCAGACCAGGGCTGTTGGTGAATCGTCTGCCATTGTGCGGCGATCTCTTCCAGTTGAAACAGACTGCGGATGTGATCTTTTTTGTGCAAACCCATCGGTCCGCGCGCCTGCTCTGGTGTCAGTTCCACACCGCAGGCTTTGAAGGCTTTGATAAAGGCAGAGATCGGGGCAAAGCAACCATGGTCAATGGTAGTGCCTGCCCAGTCGAAAATAGCGAGTTGAATCTTGGTTGGTTTCATGATGTCTTTCATTTAGTTTGTTTTCAGGGCCTGTTGTTTCAGGACGCGCTGGACATAGGTTAAAAAATATTCGAGTTCCGGCGTTTCGTAACCGGGGATTTTGGCTGCTTCATCAAAGGTCCGCAGACGCAGGGCGGCTTGAGACCAGGGATTCTGTTCGAACACGGCCGCTTCTATCTCATCAAACGGGCCACCCTGTAACTCCAGGCTTAAAACGGAAGCGGGCGACAGACGAGACGCATATTCTGCATCTGTTGTACAGCGATAGCGTTTGGCGTCGACATGCAGACGGATGGGCTCGGTGACTTCCGGGGGGAAATACCGAATCAACCACTGGGCGCCGATGGTTTCATGCAGGTCATCAATGCCCTGTGTCGCGCAGTTTTCAGGGTGTTTATGCAGTAGATGGCCAATGTCATGCAGGAGTGCGGCGACGATCAATTCCGGAGATTCGCCCGCTTGCTCCGCGGAAAAAGCGGCTTGTAATGCATGTTCTGTTTGTGAAACCGCCTCCCCGGCGTACATCTCGTTTCCTTTTTCACTGAAGCGTGTTCGGATTTCGTCAACAATTTGACCAGGTTGAACCTCAGGCATCAGGAGCCTCCGAATCGGGTCCAGATGAGAGTGCCTCGGCCAGATTCATGTCCCGTTCCTGAATCAGCCAGTAAACCGTTCCTGCGATGATTGCCGTACAACAAATGCCGGCCAGACCACCAAAGGCCATCCTCCAGCCGTAATACTGGGCAATCATTCCGACCGTATGGCCGGATAAAATTGCGCCCAGATAACCGGCGGAATCGACGAGTCCGGCCACTGTGGAGCAGCCACGCTTGCCTCCCAGGTCAATCGCCATGACACCCGACAGAAACGAATACGGGGCCATCAGAAAAAAGGCGACCAGCGATAGTAAGGTGAGCGCTAAAACCGGTTTGCCGGCGACATCAATCGTTGCCAGTAAACCCAGTGATAACACCAGTAGAATCAAACTGGGAAGCACGACCCTGCCGTGGCGGCCTCGCAAACGGTCGGACGTCACTCCCGCCAGTAAGGTGGAACAGCCGCCGACCAGGGGAAACAGCATGCTGCCGATGGCCGCTTCGCCGATATCAAACTTCACAACCTCATTCAAGAAGGTTGGGGTCCAGAAGTTGAACGTTTCCCGCACGAGTGTCAGGCTGAAATTCATGATGCAGATCAGCCAGAATAACGGACTGGCAAACAAGGGCTTCAGAACGTCTTTGATTGAGATCCGTTCGCTATGATTCCCTTCCGCACCAAACACATTGATCGGGTTGGCCTGGGGTTCCTCCAGTCCGACATCATTGGGGCTCGACTTTAAGGTGAGATACACAAAGATGGCAATCAAAGTCAGCGTGCCGGCGGCGATAAAAAATATGGTGCGCCAGTTTGCCAGAAAATCGAACGAAGCATATTTCTCTCCCAGTAGAATCAGGCTGCCCAGATAAATGCGGGCGAAGGCATCTCCGAACAGAAAGGAGAGCGAGAGAATGGCCATCACGGTTGCATGCCATTTCACCGGATACCAGCGGGACGCTGTTTTGACCAGTGCTACCCAGCCCATAGACTGAAAATAGCGGTTACAGGCCCAGATGATGATAAATGCGATGAGACCTGATGCCAGACCAAACAGAACGGAAAAGACGATCGAGCAAATCATGCCCACTAGAAACATCAAACGACCGCCGAGGAAGTCGGCCAGATAACCGTTAAAGATTTTTCCAATCGCATACAGCATCACGCCAACGGAAGCCACTGTGCCGATCTGAATTTTGGTAATCCCGACGCCACCGTATTCTTTTAATATGAGTGGCGTTGCGACCGCCAGGTTAGAGCGGCAGATATAATAACCGACATAGCCCAGAAACAGACTTGTCAGAGTCAACAGCTGCCAGTTTCGATTGCGATTGTTTGACATCAGGTTTCACTTCGTTAAAGAGAGAGTTGGCCTATGTTTTCTTTAGCCAGCCCCGGCCCTGTTGTCATTCCTTTACCGCCGATGCCTGTGACAAGTTGCACGCGATCACTGATTGTGTGTTGGAACAGTCCTGCTGACTTTTCCTCAGTATAAATACCACACCAGCGATCTGTGACTTGAAAATCCAGATTTACAAACATATTTCGTGCATAATCAATAATCAGCGATTCGATTTCCGCAGACAGAAACTCGGTTGGCGGTTCGTTCGAGTATTCGTGCGAGTCGCCTAAGATAAATTCGTTGTTTTCATTTTGTGTGATCCAAATTTGAATTCCGCGGTCCAATAATTCCTGATCAGGCAATTCCAGCGAGACTTTCTGCAAATACTGGGCGTTTAGAAACGCCGGATACCGCGTCAAGGCGATGGGGGATGCAATGTTCGTTCCCAATGTTCGATTTTCCGGATTCGACAGCTTGAGCATCTGTAGCTTGCAGTACTGCAAATTACCCGTCGCATAGATTTCGGGATAGAGTGTTCGCAGGTCGGCTCCCGAGCAGACAAAAACCTGCTTCGCTTGAAACTGTTTGCCATCGGCGGTTTTGACCTGACTGTGCTGAGCCCGTTCCTCAATTGAGACGACCGTCGTGTTCGGAAGATAATCACAGTCAGAAGCACACGTGAGCCAGTTCACAAATGCGTGGAAAAACTGTCCCGGATCCAATTGCAGATCCTGTGGGAACAACAGGCTGCCTTTGCAGAATTTCGGATTCAGACAGCAACTGGAGCGGAGCGTTTCCTCTGAGTTTAAGAAATTCGACGGACAAAGCTCATCATTCTGCTCTCGAGCCATCTGTTGGAGAAATGTAGATTCCTCTTCAGTATGCGCGAGATATTGCGTTCCCACACGACGCAGGGGAACTCCCAGTAAATCGGTTAACTCGGTGTAGATCTCGCAGGAGGCCAACGCGCGATCGCGCCAAATTCCTTGAGGCATTGCGCTGGGAATAATCAGACCAAAGTTTCTCACCGAAGCCTGCTGCGGATACACATTCCGCTCGATCAGCAGTGTTTTGAAACCGCGTTGCATGGAACAGTAGGCATGAAACGCGCCCAGTACGCCACCACCGATGACAATCACATCGTATTTGCTTTGGTAAGGTTGTGTAGACATTGTTCGGAATATGACGAGCAGGAATGAAAAAGAGAGCAGCTGGTTTTCAGCTATGTCTGGTTGCGGTAACGAATCAGAGAAGTTCTCGGCCTGGCGAAAAGACAGGAAAACTTCTCGCCAGACCTCAATCGAACTTCATTGTGTACGGAAAAGTATGGGGGAATCCGTTCAAAATACAATGACAAATTGCGCAGTATAATTGATGATTTTTACATCTTCTTCACAGCTTCTTTAACAATTTATGGCAGAGTCAGTCTATGATGCTTAGAGCAGAAAGAGCCACAATCGTTTGATTTATCTAGCAGGAAAGATCCCATGTTGAGGTTTCCCGAACGTCGTAAAATCGCTTTGTTGGTCCAGACTTCCAGTGACTGGAGTCGACAGATCATTCAGGGAATTGCCGATTATGCGACGGAACAGGGGGGCTGGGACTTCTGGATTGAATTCCGAGGCCTGCAGGAACAACTCCGGTTGCCCGCTTCCTGGAATGGTCACGGCACCATCTGTCGTCTGACGGATGCCCGAATCCGGCAGTCGATTGTGAAACGACGACTGCCTGCGGTGAATGTTTCGTGGCTGGGAAAACACACTCAGAAAATTCCGAAAGTCGTGTCTGATGAACGAGCCTGTGCCAAACTGGCTGCCACGTTTTATCTGAAGAAAGGCTTTCGCTCGTTTGGTTATATTGGCGCCGATCCGACGTCGAATTATCCAGAGACCATCTTGCAGGAATTCCGTAGTGATGTGGAACTGGCAGGAGGTGTCTGTATTGATTTTCCGTATTATGAATTGACAAAAGAGGCAGACTATCAGAAACAGCAGCAGCGGTTGAAGCAGTGGCTCTGGGAACTTCCCAAGCCGGTGGCGCTGCTGGTCTGGTCGAGCAAAATCGGACGTGAAGTTTCAACCGTTTGTGTCAACCATCATCTGGAAATTCCGGATCAGGTGGCTATTCTCAGCGTCGAGCATGATCCCCTGATGTCAGCCCTCTCCCCGGTTCCGATTTCCGGCATTGATCAGGCTCCCCATGTCGTCGGTTATGAAGCGGCAACATTACTGGATCAGATCATTCAGGGAAAGCCCGTGCCAGATGAACCGATTCTGATTCCCCCTTTGTCGATTGTGGAACGCGCTTCGACAGATACTCTGTTTGCAGACGATGATCTGGTTCGGGAAGCCATTCAGTTCATTCGGCAACACGCGCTGGAACCGTTACAGGTTTCAGATCTCACACAGCAACTGAACGTGTCTCGCCGCATACTGGAGCATCGATTTCAAAAAGCCCTCCATCGGTCGCCGGCCAGTGAAATCCGTCAGGAAAAACTAAAACGAATTACAAAATTGCTGCAGGAAACAAATCTAACCATTTCCCAGATCGCAGCCCGGTGTGGCTTTCAGCATCAGGAAGCGATGATTCGGATGTTTGGCAGGCTCATGGGAATGTCGCCTCGAGAATATCGACAGTCAAGTCACTCTCTGAAATAGCCAGTTAGAGCAGAATGCCATTTTCCGATTCAGATTAACTGGGTTCTGAATAGAAACGGGTGTGCTCCGGTGGTACGATCAAAGGAGTGAAGATGATTCTCAAGACGAGCCTGACTAACTGAGGAAGACGACCATGAATCAAATCTGTTACCGAATGTTGCTGACTGTCTGCTCTATAATTCTGTTGGCATCTCCCGCATTCGCCGTGGACGATGCTGCCGATTCGATTTTTATCGAAGGCTATACGAATCAGTTGAGCTATCAGCCGGGAGAGAAAATCGCTTTTCACCTTTCCAGTTCTGAGCCGGAATATTCTGTTGAGATCACGCGGCTTGGGCCTGAAAAAAAGACGGTGTTTAAGGAAACGCGTAAGAATGGTGCCGCCTATTCTGTTCCCGAGAATGCGTCATCTCACGGTTGCCACTGGCCGGCAGCGTTTAAACTCAGCGTACCGGATTCATGGAAGAGCGGCTATTATAATGTACGCCTTTCAGTCCGCGATCGCGGCGGGAAGTTCATTCAACGGAATTCCAGAACAGCCGAATCGAATCTGTTTTTTATCGTGCGTCCCAAACAGCCGGGAACGCAGACAAAAATTTTGATTCAGCTCAGCACGAATACCTACAACGCCTACAACAACTGGGGCGGCTCCAGTCTTTATGGTTATCACGGCCGTGCGAAATTGCAGGGACATCGCGTTTCTTTTGATCGTCCCCTGGCAGGACAATTTGGGAACTGGGAATACCCGTTCATCGTCTGGGCGGAAAGCAACGGATATCAACTCGATTATGCCGCCAACAGCGATTTGGAATTACACCCCGAGCTGCTGCAACATTATAAGCTGGTTTTAAGTGTAGGCCATGATGAATACTGGTCGGCGCCGATGCGCGATCATCTGGAGAGCTATATCAAAGCCGGTGGAAACGTGGCCTTTTTCAGCGGGAACTCAGTTTGCTGGCAGGTGCGCAGTGAAGATGAGGGGCGTGCTTTGACCTGTTGGAAGCAAGGGTATAATCAGGACCCGCTTTACCCTGAGGGGGATCATCGTTTGTTGTCGACGCTTTGGAGCCATCATCTGGTGAAACGTCCGGAGAATCAGTTAACGGGAGTTGGGTTTCTCTATGGCGGGTATCATAAAAGCCATGGCCAGTTCATGGACGGTTCAGGTGCCTACAAGGTGCACCGTCCCGCGCACTGGGTGTTTGAAAAAACGGGTATCAAACAGGGAGACGAATTTGGCAGCAAAGATACTATCGTCGGATATGAGTGTGATGGCTGCCAGTTTGAAATGAAAGAGGGGCTACCCGTGCCGACCTGCAAAGACGGTACGCCACGTACGTTTCAGATACTTGCCTCCTGCCCCGCGAAATGGGCTCCCGGTGACAGTCTCTGGTATGACCGCTTTGATAAAGACCGAGTGGGGGCTGCGGTTCTGGGAATGTATACCAATGGAGGCACCGTGTTCACTGTTGGCAGCACTGACTGGGCGCATGGCTTGCGGGGGAAAGATCCGATTGTTCAACAGATGACGAAAAATATTCTGGATCGGTTATCAAACTAAGAATCAGTTTGGCTGCGAAGCATTTTGTTCGGCTTTGGTAATACGGTAGAGAACATGACGTCTTAATGGATCGCCGTCTGCTAATACAGGATGATCGAAATTATCAATATAAGACATGCCAATTTTTTCCATCACACGTATTGAAGCGATATTCGCAGGGACAGTGAAGGCAACAATCTCTTTCAGGTTGCATTGAGTGAATCCAAAATCCAGCGCGGCCTGTGCGCCTTCGCTGGCATAACCTTGATTCCAGAAGGGGGCCGCCAGCCGCCAGCCAATTTCGATACAGGGAGTAAAATAAGCCGTGAATTGGGGAATTGATAAACCAATGAACCCCACGAACTGCGCTTCATCTTTTATTTCGACTGCCCAGAGACCAAAACCATTCTCACTAAAATGAGTCTCGATGCGTTCGACCATTTGCACACTCTGCTCGTAAGAGAGAGTTTTGGGAAAATACTGCATCACTTGTGGGTCAGCGTTCATCTCTGCAAAGGGAGTCACATCGGTTTCACGCCACTGTCTGAGAATTAGTCGAGAAGTTTCCAAAGTTCTGCCCTAATAAGCCCAATAAGTGTCATCTGTCTCTATGAAGTATTGTTGTGATTCATTACGAATCTAACGAGAAATTAATGAGAATATTTCAATCAAATCAAATCTATTGCAAAATCAGCGCGTGGATTCTAACGATATTGAGTTCTGTTCCTGCGAGATGCGACATATGTGAACTACATGTAAAAATGCATCCAGCAGCGCGCAATTTTCAGAGCCACCTGAAAAGCGTTGGCAGGGATAGCGATAAAACAGATAGGTGTTGCGTCTGTGATGTGAAATTATAAACGAAACACGTATTTGTCTCAGTTTGAAAAACGGTCGACGATGTGGGCCGCGTAATCGAGTTCCGGAATTAGGCAGGGGTGCTTGTATTGTTCAATACTGCCTCCCAGCTTTTTCTGTCGTTCCTGAGCGAAGCGGTTCCAGGTTCCTTTCGCAAGTGCGCAGAGCGTCAGCGGTGCGAGGCGACCAGACTGGCGTTTTTCTTCATATTCACAATTAGTCTGTTGTAACAGAGTATCAATCTGATTCAGCAGCGCGGTGAGTTTCGCTGCAGGTAGCGCAGCCGACTCTTCGATCAGCAACTGGTAGTGTGGCGGTTCATCCCACTGGGGGATGAGTGCATACTGGCCGATTTCGAGGGACACGTTTTGAATGGCCTTGCGGACAGATTCCACCACCTGCGATTCTGTAATTTTTTCGCCCGTCAGGTTGGAGATGTGCGCGCCCTTATGTAGAAATTCGAGTAGCGGCGTCGTTTGATAAAAGCCGGTGCAGCGAACGACGTCACAAATATGATAGCGATACAGGCCCGATGGTGTGGTCAGCAAAATGAAATAGTTCTGACCTGTCTGTAGTTGATCTGCCGTTAAGACTTTCGTGGTGGTCAGTGGGTCTTCATCTTCCGGCACGAATTCAAAAAAATGAGAGGTAATATCCAGTACTCCAGTGGATGTTCCCGATTCAAGAGGAATCGTCATGCGGCCTTCGCTGGCAGAGAGGCCGTGGTCGCGGATCGGCGGGTTGCCATAATAGGGGGTGAGTTGTGACAGATACGCCCCGGCACTACCGCCCATCCAAACAGCGAGTAAAGAAAGCCCGGGCCAGAAATCGCGAGGAAAGAGATGTCCCGTACGCTCAATGATCGTTTCGAGTTCTCGCGCTCGTCGTCTGTTTTTACGCTGCAGTTGAGGCTTCAGTTTTCGATAAAGATGTGCGTCAAGTTGTTCAACTCCCGTCAGTGTGCCGTCTGCGATATCTCGCACCAGTGATTCCCGATGCTGGTCTGCGAATTGAGCCAAGTGTAACAAGGTACTCGGATTCGCCGTTGTAATCATTCCCACATTTCGATCGGCCAGTGAGAGACGAAGTGCCGTATAGTATTTGAGATACGCTTCATCAATTTGTGAAACTTCGCTGGGTACTGTATAAAGTAATTTCACAACCGGGCTTTGCATCGTGGCGACCAGTCCACTGATATTACCGCAGGGCGTTCCGCCGGGGGTGCGAAACTTATCAAAATTACTCGAGAGTTGAACGATGTTTTGATATTTTAAAGCGGGGAAATCATCGTAAGCCAGAATGCCCCAGTTCTGCCAGCCCTGGCGATAGTCCTTGAGAAACGATTCGGTAATCGGAATGAATTTGGATTCCGACGTCGTACCACTACTCAGAGTAAACATCAGCAGCCGATTCGCTGCGCCCAGCAATGCGGTGGTCTCTCCATTTTTGACCCGGTCGATAAACGGGCGGAAGCGTTCGTAATCGGAAACCGGAAAGCGAGACTGAAATTCTTCAATCGTACAGGAGTCATGCAGATCCCATTGGCGACTGAATTCACTGTCGGCATTCAAACCCAGAATACGACGCAGTGTCTGTTGCTGAACCTGGCGGCAGTTTTTGGTTTGAGCAAGAAAAGAATGGGCGGCACGACGATAGCGACGTCGTGTGAATGTGCCTCCGGCAGCCAGTAACAGAGACAGGGCGTGCATTCCTTGCTCCCCGGTTGAATATTGCTGCTCTTAAGAAATGGTCTAAGTGGAGGAGAGTAATAGCTCTCAGATGACTCTCCTCCCCCTTACAAGACCAGACGATTAATCTTCGTCGTCGTCTTTCTTCTTTTTCTTCTTCTTACCAATCGAAATCTTTTCAACGCGTACCTTGGGCAGACCAAGGGCACATTGGCCTTCAACCCAGCGGTCTTCGAATTTTAATTTTTCAATACGCTCGGCTCGCTTCAATACGTTGCGTGCACGAACCAGCGTACTTTTGCTCTTCAAACTTTTGTCGAGTGACACGGTGTCATCCCCTCTGATTAGATGTTATTTCGATGACAGTTATTTACTTTACTATGGAAATAAACTGTCAGAATTGGCATAGTGGTGTAACATTCGCAAGATGAGCTGAATCAACATGCCGTCCAAACGGATTTTTCACGCGTGACGAATTGCGAAGCGACATATGGTAAAAGGAATCGTCGCTGATTGCAACCGCTGCTAAATGAAACCTTTCAGCTGTTTTTCGCGAAATCCAGATTTTCGTCATCAAAATGAAGGTCAAGGGAGACCCGTTATTTCTCTTTACGATACAAATTTCACCTGGTTGGACTGGTCGATCGTCGCTTGTTATCTGTTATCATCGGTCGTAATCGGTTTGTGGGCCAATCGTTACGTCGGAAATCTCTCAGATTATCTGGTCGCGGGACGGAAACTCCGCTTGAGGCTCGCTCTGGCGACCATGACGGGGACCGAACTCGGACTCGTCACTGTCATGTATATGGCCGAACTCGGTTTTATGCAGCAGTATGCTTCGTTGTACCTCGCCTTTCTGGAAGCGGGTTCGGTTTTAGTAATTGGTCTGACCGGTTTTGTCGTCTATCGGCTGCGCGAATCCTCAATCATGACGATTCCCGAATATTACGAAAAACGCTATTCGCAGAAGGTGCGTGTGGTCGGAGCAATCGTGATGGTAGTCTCGGGCGTTTTGAATATGGGTCTTTTTCTGAAAGCCGGTTCCCAATTCTTGACGGCGATTTCCGGCTTGCAGGATGAAATGTCGCTCAAGCTGATTATGACGGGGCTGTTACTGCTCGTGCTGTTTTATACGGTGCTGGGAGGCATGGTGTCGGTGGTGATTACTGACCTGATCCAGTTTTTGATTTTGGGAACGGGCATGCTGATTGTCACAGGCGTTGTTTTCTGGTCGATCGGCTGGGAAGGGTTTTCAGCGATTGCGACAGAGCAGAATGGTTACTTTAACCCTTTTGATCCCAACAACCCTTCTGGCAAAGGGCCAGGCATCGGGTGGTTGCAAATCATCCAGATGACGATTGTGATTGGATCGGCGGCTATGTTGTGGCCAACCAGTGCCGCCAGAACACTTTCCTGCCAGAGTGCTGCGGTGGCCCAGAAACTCTATACATTAAGCTCGGTTTCGTTTCTGGCACGACGTGCGTTGCCTGTTTTCTGGGGCATTGGAACATTCGCGTTTTTCGCTTCCCAGCCACAACTGTTCGCTGAATTTGAGCACGCGGTCGAAACCAATGCTTCTATCACTTCATTGTCAGCCATGCCTCTCTTCCTGGCGAAAGTAGTACCGACCGGATTGCTCGGACTGGTCACTGCGGGCATGATCGCCGCCTTCATGTCGACTCACGACAGTTATCTGCTCTGCTGGAGTGGCGTAATTACTCAGGATATTGTGGCGCCAATAGTAGGTCCCATGAGCCAGCGCTCCCGTATTTTAGTGACACGCATCGCCATCTTTGTGATTGGTGCCATGCTCCTGGTCTGGGGACTCTGGTATGAAGTCAGCAGTGATCTCTGGGGCTATCTTGCCGTAACCGGAACCGTTTATCTTTCGGGAGCAATTCCCACTGTCGTGGGAGGCCTGTATTGGAAAAGAGGCAGTCAGATTGGCGCCCTGGCGGCGATTCTTGGCGGGTTGCTGGGACTTTCGGCGATGGGGCCATGCGTGGAAGTGATTAACGGGTCGTTCTCACTGAATGTCAACGGGACTCATCTTACCCTGCTGACGTTTGCGTTTTCCGCAGTGGTTTACGTCGCCGGATCGTTGTTATTTCCCGATAACAGTCAACCAGAGTCAGTCGGTTCGAAGACTGATTCCTAATACTTACTTATGAGAGTAAAACATGTATGTCTGGATGACAATTTGGACTTTGTTACTGCTGACCAGTGGTTTAGCTTTTCTGGTGGTGTTGGTTTACGTTTCATATGGGGTCAAAGCTGAGCTCCGGGAAACACTGAACGACTTGAAAGCCGATGTCGATGAATCGCGGGCCCACGAAGAAATTCTGGATCGTCCGATAGAATAATTCGACAATCCCCGGCTCGTTTTCATCAAAAATGAAGTTCGTAAACCTGTAAAAGTTCAGGATTTCCGAATAATTGACTGGTGAATCAGTTTCGATCATGCTATTTTTAAGCATCAATAGGCAGGCTTTCTCTGAATGTGAAGGGGCGGTTCTGTTGTTTATTACCAGGAGTCGCGTCGTTCATGATGTGCCCTTTTTGTCGTGATGGTGAGACGAAAGTAATTGATTCCCGGCTGAGTCAACCTTTCAGTGTGCGCCGACGACGAGAGTGTCTGGCTTGCGGAAAACGCTATACGACTTACGAAAAGATCGAAGAGTCGCCGCTGAAAGTCATCAAGAAAGACGGCGCCCGCGTGCCCTTTGATCGTACCAAGATGGTCAGGGGAATTGAGACCGCCTGTTACAAAAGGCCGGTTAGCCCGGATGAAATTGAAGCCATCGTCTCGCAAATTGAGGCGGAAATCTACGAGAACTTCGATCGCGAAGTTCCCTCCCGTTTTATCGGTGAGCATGTCTCGACCGTTTTGAAAAACATCGATGGGGTAGCCTTTGTGCGATTCGCATCTGTCTATCGCAACTTCACCGATGCTAACGATTTCGTGACGGAAATCCAGCCGATGTTGCGAACGGACGATTAACGCAGGCTTCTGATCAAGCAATGATCTCCGGAACCACATTGCCTGCGACACCGGTAACGCGCATGTCGAGCCCCTGGAATTTGAACGTCAGCCGTTCATGATCCATACCTAACAGATGCAGTAGCGTGGCATGAAAATCGTTGACGTGCATCGGGTTTTCTGCAACATGGAATCCGATATCATCGGTTTTGCCATAAGCGAATCCACGTTTCACGCCGCCGCCTGCCATCCAGACCGTATACGCATCTTTGTGATGGTCACGTCCGGGCGCTTTGCGGTCTCCCTGTACCATCGGAGTTCTGCCAAACTCGGCACCCCACACAACCAGCGTGTCGTCCAGCAGTCCGCGCTGTTTCAAATCTTTGATTAAGGCAGCGATCGGTTGATCCACCTGCCTGCATTTGTTTTTAAGGCCCTTCACCAGACTGCCGTGATGGTCCCAGCCCTGATCGAACAGTTGCACGAATCGCACGCCGCGTTCGACCAGTCGTCTGGCTAAGAGACAGTTATTCGCGAAGCTGGCTTTGCCCGGCCTGGTGCCATACTGTTCGTGAATGTGCTTCGGCTCGTTGGAAATATCCATCAGTTCCGGAACCGCTGACTGCATGCGATACGCCATTTCGTATTGATTGATTCGCGTCGCAATTTCGGGGTCACCTACATCGGCCAACTGGACTTTATTTAAGTGATTCACACTCTCAATGATGCGTTTGCGGTCTGCGCCAGTCATTCCCTTGGGGTTGGAAAGAAACAGCACAGGATCTCCCGACGAACGAAATTCCACACCCTGATAAACGCTCGGCAGGAAGCCGCTGCCCCATAAGCTGTTACCCGCTCCCGCGACGTTGCCGGTAATCAGCACCACAAATCCGGGAAGGTTACTGTTTTCCGAACCTAGACCATAATTCACCCAGGAGCCCAGAGAAGGGCGACCGAAGCGAGAGAAGCCGGTTTGAAAAAACAGTTGTGCCGGTGCATGGTTGAAGTGATCGGTTTTCAAAGAATGGATCATGCAGAGTTCATCGGAAACCGTTCCCAGGTGGGGCATCAGTTCCGAGATCGGAAGGCCCGCTTCTCCCTGCTGTTTGAAAGCAAACGGGCTGCCCATCAGTTTTGGTTGCTCGCGAATGAACGCCAGTCGCAGGCCTTCCCAGAGCTTATCGGGAATCAGTTGACCATCCAGTTCTTGCAGTTTGGGTTTGGCGTCGTAAAGATCAAGGTGCGAGGGAGCGCCCACCATATGCAGAAAGATGACGTTTTTCGCTTTGGGAGGAAAATGTGATCGTTGAGCCGCCATCGGATTAGCAGTCGCGGGTGATTTTGCCTGTAAGCTGTCAGTCAACAAGGCTGTCAACGCAGCGCCGCCGACACCCATTCCTGATCGTTGAAAAAATTCACGACGGGTATAATTCAGCAGTTGTTGCAAGTGCTCGCTCATTGTTAGCCCTTCGTAATGGTTTCATCAAGATTCAGCAGAATATTCGCGACATACAGCCAGGCTGCCATCCGCGAGGCACCGACGCCTTCCGGGCGGTTGTCTGCGGAGATCAGTTTCTGCGCCGCTTGAGGATGTTCCTGAAAGTATTTTAATTCCTGCTGAAAGACTTTGGTCAGGTGATCCACTTCTTCCGCCTTGGGTTCGCGTGCCACACACAGACGAAACGCATAGGCAATCCGTTCGCGGTCACTCAGCTCAGTCGACAGCCCCTTGGTTGCCAGACGCTTCGCCAGACCAATGCCAATTTCCACGTAAGCAGGATCGTTCAATAAAGTGAGTGCCTGCAGGGGTGTATTTGTGCGCGAACGATTAATCACACAGGCACCTCGATCCGGTGCATCGAAGTTTGTAAAACTGGGATAAGGGGCACTCCGCCGCCAGATGACATACACGCCTCTGCGATAGCGATCCTCTGATGTAGACGTGAGATACTTGGGGGCATTGCGACCCACGTGTCTCCAGAGCCCCTCTGGTTGAGGCGGATAAACGGGCGGGCCTCCCATTTTGGTGGAAAGCAGGCCGCTGATGGCGAGCGCGTTATCTCGAATGCTCTCGGCTGACAAACGCAGCCGCGGACCGCGGGTATACAGTTGATTGTAAGGGTCTGCTTCCAGCAGCACCGGAGTGACTTTCGCCGACTGCTGATAGGTGGCTGACATCACGATCAATTTGTGAATCCGTTTCATCGACCAGTTGTGTTCCATGAATTCCACGGCCAGCCAGTCCAGTAATTCAGGATGAGTCGGAGCATCACCCTGACTTCCAAAATCTTCCTGAGTCGCTACGATCCCCTGGCCGAAGAATTGAGACCACCAGCGATTGACGGTCACGCGGGCGACCAGCGGGTTTTCTTTCGCCACCAGCCATTTCGCAAATTCCAGTCGATTGGGCGTGCCTTTTGTTTTGAGGAGATGTAGCGCGTCGGGAGTTTGTGGAGCGACTTCGGCGCCTTTGCTCAGAAAGTCTCCCCGTTTAAAAATGTTGTTCATCCGTGGCTTGGGCATCTCGACCATCACCAGTGTGGAGTCCGGGTCGAACGCTTTTAATTCGTTGCGAATCTGATTGAGTGTTTTCTCTAAATCAGCGTAGCTTTGATCCTGCTGCTGCTGAAACTGAGTCAGTGATTTGGTTTGTTTGCCCGTTCGTTTTTCGGCTTCTGTCCGTAAAATCTTCTGAATGGCGACGGGGACTTTGGCACTCTCTTCACTGTTCTCCAATAACGCGAGTGTCGTTCCTTCCCACTCGGACACCGATTTCGCCAACGCTTTCTCACGGGCCTTTAATTTTCTCTGGATGGCAACGCGCTGACTGTTGAGTTCGTCTTTGGTCTTGATTTCTTCCGGGTTCAAAGGCAATGCCAGCTTAGGACCGGTGACTTCAAACGTCACACTTTTGCCGACCTGTTTGACTTCCAGCGGCGTGTTATTGAAAAACGCAAAGATCTGGTAATAGTCCTGCTGTGAGAACGGATCATATTTATGATTGTGACACTGTGCACATTCGAAGGTCGTTCCCAGCCAGACGAGGCCGGTGGTATTGACTCGATCAAAGATCTGGTTCACGCGGTTCTCTTCGGGATCAACGCCCGCTTCGACATTACAGGTGGTACAACGATGAAAGCCGGTGGCAATTTTCTGACTGAGAGTGGCCTTGGGGATCAAGTCACCGGCGATTTGCTGAATTGTAAACTGGTCAAAGGGGAGGTCCTGATTGATTGAGTTGATTACCCAGTCACGATAGAGCCACATCTCGCGGAGCTGGTCTGCCTGAAAACCATTCGAATCGGCATAGCGCGCCAGGTCGAGCCATTGGCGTGCCCATTTTTCTCCGTAGCGCGGCGACTTAAGCAGGCGGTCGACAAATTTTTCGTAAGCGGCCGGTGACGGATCTTTTTCGAACGCGATTATTTCTTCGGGAGTGGGTGGCAGACCAATCAAGTCGAGCGAAACACGTCGCAGCATACGCGCCGGGCTGGCTTGTGCTGCTTGTGCGAGAGGCGGTGTTTGTTGATTCAGTTTTTCAACAATAAAGGCATCGATGGGATTATTGATCCGCGATGATCCCAAAACCTCTGGTGGCGGGCTTTTGGCAGGAGACACATAAGCCCAGTGTTTTGGTGCTTCTGATTCGGTAGGCCAGGGGGCACCCTGATCAATCCACTGTTTCAGAATCTGAATTTCCTGTTTTGAGAGACGTTCGCCGACATCAGCGGGGGGCATCTGCTCATTTTTATCCTGAGTCGAAACGCGATGGATGAGTACGCTCAAATCACTTTTACCCGCAATGATTGCGGGTTCGCCGGAATCATTACGGAGCAGAATATTTTTGCGGTTCGTTAAACGCAGTCCTCCTTCGCGGGCATCAGGGCCATGACAGTCCTGACAATATTTGACAAACAGCGGCCGCACCGATTTTTTAAAATCAACCTGATGAACTATTTCCGGTTTCTTAGCAGGAAGTGGAGCTGCCTGGGCAGTAGATGGGACTCTCATAATCACCGAGCAGGCCGGGGCTGCCAGTGTGACGATACTCAAAACCGAGAACCCGACGATGAGAACTCGTGGAACGAAAGAACCATTCATACGCGTTCAATCCCTGACAGGCCGTACCACAAAGACTGCAATAATCTCGAGGCATGACCTGATGAGACAATTGAAAGTATTGCCGGTCCGTCTAAACCGCCAACATTGGGGGACGGTAGTCAGGCACCATTGCCTGACGGGCTGATAACATCGTAGGGAAAGAGTCTCTGGTTGACCTTTCCGCAGGAGAAATATCAAGGGTTCAGCATAACTTCCCTGCGCAGAAATTTCAAGTTTTTATAGAAAAACCGCTTTGTTTGTCAGTCAAAATTCCGATGTAAGTCACTAATTATGAGAGGGATATGCCAATGTGTGTGTTTGGTGGACCTCTCAAGGCATACTATGATTTTTTGCGTGGTGCTTTCTTTCGTTTTTTAGGTTTGGGCCAGGCTTTGAAGGGGCCACCATAGCCATCACGGAGTTCATCGCAACGCGCACGCATCTGTTTGAGGGTCTCTGCATAATTGGGATCGTCCACAAAATTGATCAACTGATCGGGGTCGGTTTCCAGGTCGTGCAAAAATTCGAAGTCGTTTTGGAAATAGCGGGCATAGACATAACGCTTGCCACGCACGCCTTCCCACTTTGGTATTCCGGCGTTATCCATCAAATGTTCGCAGAAAAAATCCTGACGCCAATTCTTGGGCGTTTCTCCCTTGATGAACGGAACGAGTGAACGTCCCTGGTACTGAGCCGGAATGGGGGCACCGGCCAAATCGAGCATGGTGGGCGGGATGTCAATATTTAATACGACCTGGTCAAGGAGACGACCAGACAATGACCGGGGTTCGCGCGGATCATTGATGATGAGGGGCACGCGCAGTGATTCTTCGTAATGTGACCACTTGCCTGCAAAACCTCGCTGTCCCATGTAATATCCGTTGTCGCCGGTGTAGATGATGACCGTGTTTTTATCGAGCCCCTGTTGCTTCAGTGTCTTTTGCACGCGTCCGACAACATGGTCAACGCCGCTGATCATTCGATAATAGGCTTTCATATTTGTCTGAAATTTCTCGGGTGTATCCCAGCGCCAGAAGTAACGGACGCGATTAAACGATTCTCTCATAAACGGCGGCTGGCTTTCGAAAATTTTCGGATCAGAAAGTCGCGGGGTGGGCAGCGTCAGGTCTTCATACATTCCATCCACGACTTTCGGCCACGGAAAATGCCCAATGCCAGGGCGTTTGTCTCCATCTTCGGCGTGAACTGCGTTGAAGCTGATTGACAAACAGAAGGGACTTTGCGCTGGTTGCGATTTCAGAAACTTAATGGCGTTATCACCGGCGATCTGTGTTTCATGTCGCGTGCTGCCATCGGGCATCTGTTTGTGATAAGGATTGCGATTATGTGGCTGAAACGAATCGAACATGTTGTCGACCACATCCTGGGCCAGAGCGATACCAAACTTGCCAACGAAGCCGGTACGGTAACCATTTCGCTTCAAGACTGCCGGGTAACTTTCGTTTCCGAACTGGGAGGCCATCGGTGGCGTACCGAAAGTATAACGATGAGTGCGTTCTACGAGTCCGGTGAAGATTGAAGCCCGACTGGCGGCACAAATGGATGTCGTCACGAAGGCGTTTTCAAATCGGATGCCAGCCGCGGCCAATTGATCTACATTCGGAGTTTTGAGAATGGGGTGTCCTGCACAGCCGAGCGTGTCGTTTCGCTGATCGTCGACCAGAAAGAAAACAATATTGGGACGCGATGTCTTCTCGGCTGCTTTTGCTGGGGGATTAAACAAGCCGAGAGCCACTGATGACAGGATGATGACTCGAATAATGGAAGAGTGCATTCAAAACTCCGTGATGTAAGTGCTGAACTAAGATCGTGTGAAAGGGAAGATTAATTATGATTTCGTTTTGGGACGTTTTTTAGCTGGTTTTTTTATCATCTGAGCCGATTTACCGGCTTGAAAGATATCAACGGCGCCATTATTTTTTTGTGGCGTGCCGGGTGTGGAGCGACCACGGTCGACATAGTTTTGCAGCAAAACCGTTAATTCTTTTACGATTTCAGGATGTTGTTCCTGCACATTCTTTTGCTCTGCGATATCGTCGTTTAAGTCGTACAACTGGACCGCCGCGAGTTGACTGAGATCATCTTTGCCTGGCTTGGGGAAACTCCAGCCACCCGACCCCGGGCAGAGTTCCAGTTTCCAATGATCTTTCCGGATAGAAAAGGCGCCTCGGATGGAATGATGGACGGCGGCTTCGCGAATCGGTTTCGGCGCCTTGCCTTCCATCGCAGGGAGAATGCTGACGCTGTCTTCTCCGGCTTCTTCAGGAATTTTTGCTCCCACGATGTCGGCAGCCGTCGCCATAAGATCCGTCAGACATGTGAGTTGGTCAGAGTGAGTTCCCGCTTTAATACGGGTTGGCCAATTGGCGATAAAGGGAACACGGTGTCCGCCTTCATAGATGTCGGCTTTATGTCCGCGGAAGTGATGGCTGGGCTGATGATCTTTGTCCGCCATTTCTTTGAAATTCGCAGCCGGCGAGCAACCATTGTCGGCAGTGAAAATGACCAGCGTATTTTCAGAAATACCTTGTGTCTTGAGTGCCTGCATGACCTGACCGACGGTGTCGTCTACCTGCATCACAAAATCGCAGTAGGCGTTGATGCCACTTTTCCCCTGCCATGCAGGTGTGGGCAGAATCGGAGTATGCGGTGCATTCAGCGGAAAATAAATGAAGAACGGCTTTCCCTTTTTCGCAGCAGCGGCCCGTTGATTGATGATGTCAACGGTTCGTTCGGTAGTGCGAGGCAAGACGTCAATGGCTTCGAAATCTTTGTGTGACGGACCGTCCCGATGAAATGCTTTCGTGACCGTCGGGATTCCCTGGCTGCGATTGTTCTCAATATAGACGTAAGGGGGCATGTCCAGAGAGGCGCTGATACCAAAGAAATAGTCGAAGCCTACGCTGTTCGGACCATTTTGGATTGGTTGGGAATAATCGACTTCCCAGCCGGGGTTCGTTTTTTTGTTATATGATTTCTCTGTTGCAAAGCCTCCCTGTTTGAGAGTCCAGTCCATGCCCAGATGCCATTTCCCTACGCAGGCCGTGTAGTAACCATGCTGTTTCAATAGCGCCGGCACCGTCAGTCGATCTTCTTCGATCAGGCGACGGGACAGCCCCCAGAGCACGCCACTTTTCAGACGGGAACGCCAGTTGTAGCGGCCAGTTAGAATCCCGTAGCGGGTCGGAGTGCAGACGGAAGAACTGGAATGGGCATCAGTAAAAATCATGCCGTTGTGAGCCAGTTGGTCCAGATGCGGAGTCGCAATTTTGCAATCCGGGTTGAGCGCGCGAATGTCGCCGTAGCCCATATCATCGGCCAGGATGTAGATGATGTTAGGTTGGCCCGTTTCATCAGGGGCCGCCGAAACATCTTTCTCAGTCGCGATCAACGCCAGCATCAACCCGCAGACCAGTGTGATTAAAGTTCTTCTCATCGTTGTTCTCCTGAGCGGCTAGCAACCGTTTCCAAAGTATCACTCTCATCAGATTGCTTCAACTGATATTTGATAACCAGACAGCCCCTTGACTGGTATAGAAGCTGGCATGGAAATATGTCACAGAACACATCATTTATACACGAATATGACAAAAGATGAAACTCCCCCGCTGATACAGCGTCGCGACGACGGCGAGTGTGTTCATTGATCTGTCACTTATGCGTAAATGCTCTTTTCTGGATACTGAATTTTTCTTCTCCTGCTGAAGCGAGGACTATAAAAACCGGCTCGTTTCAGCAAGGTTTTTATCGGCAACACAGAAACCGATTCCCAATCTTCACTACATTTGTGTCTGTAATTTGACTCTGCCACAACATAATCAGTACGTGAATGGGCGCGAACAGACCCACTCAGCGACATCACAGCGCAGAAATCAAAATTACCTACCCCACCCCATTTGCAACAGTCGCCGAGACTCATCCAGCAAACCTTCCGGCGCTTGTTGTCTGGTCTGATTTTGAGCGCTGGTCAAAAATACCGGCGACTTTATCAATCCCGCATTACCAGGATCAGGTCGACTTACCGTCGATAGGTGCTTCCGATATTTTATTCACCGCTGGCGAAGGGTGAACATGGATAATCGGCAGTTGATTATGCTCAGGCTGCAGCTGGGGAGCGGCTTGTTTTTCCCGGGATGATTGCGTGAAGAATGCAGAGAGGTCATCAAAAAACGTATAAAGTACAGGGATTGCCAGTAGAGTCAATAACAGTGAAAGCGTCTGACCGCCGACCGCTAGAACGGCAATCGAGCGGCGTTCTTCTGCTCCAGGACCAGTAGCGATCAATAATGGAATCAGACCGGCCACAAACGACAACGTCGTCATCAAAATGGGTCGCAGGCGATCTCGGTTTGCTTGCAGGATGGCCTGGTAGCGAGGGAATCCCTGAAGCTGCAACGCATTCGTATGGTCGATCTGTAGAATCGCTGCTTTTTTCACAACGCCGAACAGAACAAGGATTCCCAAAGCCGAATACAGATTGAGGGTCTCTCCCCCCCAGTGAAGACTCAACAGGGCAAAAGGGACCGCCAAAGGCAAGGAGAGCAAAATCACCAGTGGATGGACCAGATTTTCAAACTGTGCCGCCAGCACGATGTACATGAAGACAAAAGACAATACCATCGTCCAGCCAAAATCGGAGAGTGTTCTTTCCAGCTCCCGCCCCCCACCGAGGACCATGGTATTGTAGCCGACCGGAATGCCAATTTCCTGCGCAGCATTATTCATGGCAATGATTCCATCCCCCAGCGAATATCCAGCAGCCATGTTCGCCCGGACGGCGATCATCCGTTGCCGATTCAGGCGGTCGATACGAGAAGCTGCGGTGTTGAATTCGAAGTCGACCACATTATCAATGCGTGTCAGCGCGGGACCTTCAGACGCGGAATCTCCAGCCGTTGATGAACCCTGGGCCTGAGGAGTGGTGCGGACATAGAGCTGTGAAATTGACTGAATGTCCCCACGGTCCAGGCCGACTAATCGCAGTTCGACATCGTAGGCATCATCTACTGTCTGGTCGCGATAACGAGACACACGATCGTCTCCCCCGACGGCAACGCGCAGTGTGTCTGCGATTTCCTGCACATCAATTCCCAGCGCGGCCGCCCGTTCACGATCAATGCGGGCCAGCAGTTCCGGATTATCGATTTGCAATGTTGAATAAACATCAACGATCCCCGGAAGCTTTTTCACTTTATCCCGCAGCGCATTACTAAATTCAAGTAAGCCGTCAATATCCGGACCGGTAATGGAAAAGTCGATATCGACCGGAGCGCCCTGACGCAGTGAAGTCAGGTTACGGACCGAGATCCGCATATCCGTCATCTGCTTCAATTTTTTCCGCACTTCAGTCATTTTTTCGCGCTGCGAAAAGTTACCTCGAAATGCCGCCGTCAGATCCCCGTGGAGCAGTCCGGAAAAAAAGCGGGAGAAGGAAAAGGTTCGCTGCTCGCTGTCAGTCAGTCGGACAAAAATGCTGGCGCGATTCACATCACCAAAGCCCCCCGAACCAACGGTCAGCAGCAGTGTTTCGATCCCATCCGTACTTACCAGTTCAGTTTCCGCTTGATCGACGACATCATTCATCGACTGCAGCGTGGCCCCTTGTCGGGCTTCCAGCCGCACTTCAAATTCGGATTCATCGACATTCAGAGGGATATAATCCTGCTTCACTAATTGATACAGTGGGTAATTGCTGAGAATCACACCGATCGAGATGGCCAGTACCAGCCAACGAAACCGTAGCGCCAGTCTTAAGGTCCAGAGGTAAGATAGTTCGATATAGTGATAAAAACCAGAACGGGATCCCGGCCCGTCGGGATTGGGGGGCTCAGGACGCAGGAGTTTGCTGCACATCATCGGCGTGAGCGTAAAACTGACGAGCATCGAGACGAGGATCGCAACCGTTGCGGTCACACCAAACTGGAATAGTAGTCGCCCCGTAACGCTCGACAGGAACGAAACCGGCAGAAAGACAATTACGAGTGAAATCGTCGTTGCAAGCACTGCCAGTCCGATTTCTTTTGTTCCGACGATGGCTGCTTCACTGGGTGACATCCCTTTTTCTTCGATGCAGTGAAAGACGTTTTCCAACACGACAATCGCATCATCAATGACCACCCCCACCATCAGCACCAGCGCCAGCATGGTCACGTTGTTCAGTGTGAAGCCAAACATTTTCATGAACGCAAATGTGGAAATAATCGACGCAGGAATCGCGACCGAAGCGATGATGGTTGATCTCCACGACCGCATAAACAACAACACGGTAATGCAGGCCAGGATACTACCGGAAATCAGGTGCTGCTCAAGTTCGTGCAGCGCCGTGACAATGTAGCGGGACTGGTCCTGAACAATACTGACAGTGACATCGTCAGGCAGTAGTTCCTGACTGCGTGGAAGCATTTTTTTAATGCCTTCCACGACGGCTACTGTGTTCTCACCCGACTGTTTTTGAATCTCCAGCACAACAGCAGGCTGCTGATTGAGTCGTGCAATTGTGCGAACCTCTTTTGTTTCATCAACAACGGTCCCTAAATCGGCCAACCGAATCGGAGTGCCGTCGACTGTATCCACCACCAATTCAGGGAACTGATCAGAATCGGCAACCCGTCCCATGGTTCGCAGTGAGCGTTCCCGAAACCCCTGATCCAGACGTCCTCCTGGCACTTCGGTGTTCTGTCTTACCAGTGCATCGCGGATCTGAAGGATCGACATCTGGTAAGCCGCCAGCCGATTGGCTTCAATATTGACTTTGACGGCCCGGTCGGCAGCACCGGCAATCTGCACTTCACCGACACCAGGCGAGGACTCAATTACATTTTTCACATAGCGGTCGGCAAACAGATACAACTCCCGCGAAGTCCGGGGGCCAGAGACGGCAATCGTCATGATGGGCGAGGATTCCAGGTCCCGTTTCTGAACAATCGGAGGGTCGATATTCGGTGGCAGGATATTTAATACGCTGGAAACGGCGTCACGGACATCCTGGGTCGCCGCATCAACATTTCGATCCAGATTGAACGTAATAATGACGAATGAACGACCGTCGCGTGAGATCGATCGCAGTTCATCAATGCCGGCAACGGTGGCGACGGCATCTTCAATGACCGTCGATACTTCTGATTCAACTTCCTGAGATGCGGCTCCAGGGTAATTGGTGCGGACATAGATCGAAGGCATATCCATGTTAGGAAAGCGGTCCACCCCCAGTTCAGGAAATGCAACAAGTCCCGCTACCACTAATGCCATAATCAGCATTAACGCGAAGACAGGCCTCTTTACACAGATTTCAGCTAACCCATACAAATCCGCGACTCCCCAGATACTTGGTCAGAATTTAAATGCCACTCTGTTGATTGTCATTCCGTCTGCGGCTGCCAACGGTAAGGAAAGAATCTGCTGATTCTGCTTTTCTGGACTGCGCCAGTTACTATTTTGTACTAGCCAGGGGGCCTGTGCGTCCCTGACGCGCATTTCGTAAAATGATGTCTCCCGGTTTCAGCCCCTCTAAAATCCGGATCTGCTCCCCGCGCTGCTCACCCAGCAAGACTTCCTGCATCTTGACTTGACCATCAACCACTTTCCAGACCTTTTCCGTTCCGGCAAACTGCACGACCGAAGACATCGGAACGACCACCGCTGTCTGATCTGGATCAACGGTAATCTCTCCTTCAGCAAACAGACCGGCTCGTAGCCGGCGATCAGAATTATCGACTGTCGCTTCAAACAGAAGTGACCGGCTCACTTGATTCAGAAAGGGACTGATTCGAGTGATTTTTGTTTTTTCAGGAGGCATCGATTCAATATCAAGTTCGATCGGTTGCCCCACTTCCACCAAAGTTGCTAAGCGTTCGGGAACGGAACCGCGATACCGTAATTGATCAATGCGTACCAGAACTAAGAGTGGATCTCCCATTTTGATGTAACTGCCGGGAGCGACCAGACGCTTTTGCACAACCGCCGAGTAAGAGGCTTTTAAGACGGTATTGTTCAGGTCTTCCTGGGCCAGATCAAGCAGTGCCTGCTGTACCGAAATGTTCGCGATTTTTTCCCGTACCCCATTCAAGGCGGAAGTGTAGCGGGCGGCAGCAACACGCTCCAGGGAAATCGTCAGATCAAACTCTGACTGCCCCATCACTTTTTTCTGGTGTAGAACACGGGCACGGTCCAAGTTGGAAATCGCTTCGTCCCAGGCTGCCCTCTGTTCGCGTACTGGTGGAGAATTTTCAGGAACCAGTTTTTCAATCGGATTGCCAGGAAGTAAACCGACGGCAGACCGTGTTTGAGTCAGCAGTGCTTCCGCATGTTTGACACGCAGTTTGAAGTCATCCTGATCAATCGTAATTAATACATCGCCAGCCTGGACTACATCACCCAGATCGACGTGTGTCTGGAAAACTCGCCCTTCGACTTTGATTCCCAAGGTGGCTTCTTCATCGGGAAATAAACTCCCCTGGCTTCGTACGATCCGTGGCCAAATCTGTTTAGAGATTTTTAACGTCTCAATATTTAGTTCCGGGCGCACGTCTTCTGTCCGGGAAACCGCAGGGGTCGCAGTTCCTTCACATCCTGATAAAGCAAGAATCACAAGGAGACTTAACAGGCGGAAGAGGGGATGGATATATCGGAGTTCGTTCATGCATTAATTCTAGCTATACCAAGATACCGTGTCGAGCAGTTTTCAGAGCTGAAAACTGATTATTTTCAGCCCTACCTGAAGAGGGGATTACAACCCCTGCTCGAACCGAGGCCTCTGTCAGGGACCTCTGTTATTTTTCGCCGATTATTGAAGAAAGATCGCTACTAGATGGCATTCTGATCATTCAAAATGGGTTCTGGTTTTCAGATCGTCAGCACCGCGGACGGCCTGTTTCCCCTGTGCTACGGAGCGTGCTGAAGCACGGCCTGAGCGCAATCAGGTGAAAATATAATCAGGACTACTGATAAAAATAAAAAACCAGGGAACGAAAACCAGAGAATTCGGTCTAACAGTTGACGGCCGTGTTTCACAATCCGCTGGCTCAGGGAACGAATACGCAGAACGAAACGACTTTGATTATTCAATGGCGTATGTTTTCACTTTACGCTTTCATTTTCTGGGTACTTGCCGTTACTATGTGTACTATATACTTGTATTGATCTATTGCAAAAACGGCTCATTTGAGGAGCAAATTCTGGAAATCCCGGTTCTCTGTTATTTAAATGGAGAATGCAGTTCCTTCCTGACCGAAGATAAATTAAATTCAACTCCTTGTATCGTAACATTTTATCATGGCCTAAGACCGCGATTCCGGTCACCTTCATTTGATTAATCAGCCCAAATTTTGAGGAACAACAGCGTGAAATGTCTCTGGGCGTTACTTTTCGTCATTCTGAGCTTTACAGCTTTTTCGACAGATCTCCATGCGCAACCCGCCCCCCAGGGGGACGGTGATGCCCAGGATGACGCGCGTATGGTTGCTTCTGCACAAGGAAAATATCCGCCACTTCCGGTCCCGTTTTTTCGGGGGAACGATCCGCGTTTTGCGAACTCACAAGGCTTTTATTTACAGTTCTGGAAATTACTGCCTGTGGTATTGTTATTTCTACTCTGGGCAAAAACGTCGTATTGGGTGGATGATGACAGTCGTGGATTAAAGTGCAATACAGAATTCTGGAGCTCCATTATCTTAGTTGCGGGGGGGCTTGGTTTTCTGCTTATATTTTGTATGCCCAGCTTTCTATTAGGCTTTATTGTCTTAATGGCCGCTTATGGAGCACCGCTGGGGTTTTACATTCATGAACGAAATGCAAAAGTTTCCCCTTCCAACAAGGTCATGACGCCCGAACACATTCGGAATTTAACGCTTCGTTATTTAGCCCGCATGGGAATTCGGGTGGGAGGCAAAAAAACGCAACAGGCTGCAGTTGGTCCTGATATTCGCTTTGTCGGAAAATCGTCGACGGGGCGGGGTGATGATCCCGCAAGTTCTCGTCGTGTAGAAAATTCGCGCGGCTTTCTGGCTGCTAAGGAACTGGTCTACGATGCCGTCATGCGTCGTGCGACAGACGTTCATCTGGAGCCAAAAGAAGATGAGTTCGGCGTGCGTCTGCGTATCGACGGTGTGATGTATCCCACGGAAGGTTTTGATCGCGCCATTGGTGATGCCGTATTGAATATTTTTAAAGTGCTCGGTGCGATGGACATTACCGAGAAGCGTCGGCCGCAGGATGGTGGTTTTCGTGCCATTATGCCCGATCGAGAAATTGACTTTCGCTTAGCCAGTCAGGGAACCCGACATGGCGAAAAAATGAGTTTGCGTATTCTCGATCAGACAAATTCCATCGCTTCATTAATCGAATTGGGAATACGGAAACAACTGGTAGACAAGCTCGTCACGATTGTCAAAGAGCCACATGGTCTCTTTTTATGTTGTGGTCCGACTGGTGCCGGTAAGTCAACCACCTTGTTTGCCGCCTTGCATGAGATCGACCCTTATCAGCGAAACATTATCACGATTGAAGATCCGGTAGAATATCGACTCGATAATGTTTCACAGATTGAAATTAACCAGAAAGCCGGCCAGACATTCGCAGGGTCTTTAAGAAGTATTCTTCGGCAAGACCCGGATGTGGTTATGATCGGCGAAATTCGTGATGCCGAGACGGCGCGGATTGCCTGCCAGGCAGCAAATACCGGGCACATGGTCTTCTCGACGGTGCACGCCAACGATACGTTTACAGCCTTGTATCGACTGATTGATCTGGAAGTAGAACCGTTTATGCTGGCAAGCTCTCTCTCGGCTCTGCTGGCACAGCGACTCGCGCGGCGGTTGTGTCCTGACTGTAAAGAAGCATATCAGCCCAATCCGGAATTTTTGAAGAAAGCAAACCTGCCTCCAGAAAAAGTGAAATCTTTCTACCGGCAGCCAAAAAATCCGGAAATTGTTTGTCCGAACTGTGGTGGACTGGGATACAAGGGCCGCATCAGTGTGGTTGAACTATTAGATTTTAATGACCGCATGCGCGATATGATTCGAGATACCGCTAACATTTCTCAATTGAAGGCGCATGCACGGAAGAACGGCATGATGTATATGAAAGAGGAAGGTCTGCGACTGGTAGTCAAGGGGATTACTTCCATTGATGAATTACTGCGCGTTGTGAAGTGAGATCACAACTGAAAATCGCGACCTGCTTTCTATTACTCAAACGCATTTTATCTATTTGATATCGACTTATTCAATTTGGAAATCGATCATGATCGACATTTTACTGCTGGTAATCTTGGGAATTGTGACCTGGTGTGTCGCCAGTGAAGGAGCCTGGGGGGCCGGATTTATTTTCGTCTCTGTGCTCTTGGCCGGCCTGTTGGCGATGAATTACTTCGAACCTCTAGCCACATTTCTGACGAATAATATTTCCAGCTCAGGCGACTGGCAGCAGCGCTGGGACAGTATTGCCTTGATGGGCTTGTTCGTCGCTTTCATTTTTCTCTTTCGCGAAATTACCGTGCGAATTGCGCCGGCTTATATGCAGGTTCATCCTCTCGTGCACGAGATTGCACGCTGGGGCTTCGCTGCAATGACCGGATATATTGCGATGGCATTTCTACTGACGGCATTACATACCGCACCTTTGCCCCGCGAGTTTGCAGGTTTTACCCCTGAGCGAAAAAACCTGTTTGGAGCCGTTGCCCCCGACCGTCAGTGGTTGGGTTTTACACAGTACGTTTCTGAGAAATCGATGCGTAATGGGGCAATGGGTCATATTTTTGACGGACCCGAATACACATTTCCTCAGCAACAAAACAGTATCTGGCCTTCATTCCCGATCCGTTATGCGACGCGTAGAGGACAAGGTGCGATCGGCGGTGGCGCAGCACCGGCTCCGGCCACGGAAGAGAAAGCCGAACGTTCTTTCTAGATCGCATCACATATTACCATAGCGTGTCTCAATCTAATATACTCGGTCCAAATGGCCTTGGAGACGCTACAGTAAAACTGGACACAGTCTAGCTCGGGTTCAGGTCGACTCGCGCGTCTCTAAAGCTGATTTGAACGGAGCGAGCAATAATGCGGAAGACACTCGGGTCAAGGGGACGCGTTCCAGCAGGCGTCCTCTGAAGATGTGAGCTTATGCATATTCGCGCTGCAGTAAATCCACTAACTGTGGAATGAATCGTTCAAAGGCCCGCGCACGGTGGCTGAGGTGCTGCTTGACAATCGGTGCTAGTTCCCCGAATGTTTTATGCAGCTCAATAATTTCAAAATAGGGATCGTAGCCGAATCCATTCTGGCCTCGCGGCGATTCGGTCATGCGCCCGCGACAACGGGCCTCCACCTGCAGACAAATTTCCCCCTGAGGATTGGAAAACGCGACGTTACAAATATAGGCGGCGGTGCGTTTCTCAAGCGGGACGTTTTGCAGCTCTTGAATCATTTTGGCGTTATTCTGCTCATCGGTTGCCTCTGCTCCACTGAAACGTGCGGAGTAAATTCCCGGAGCACCATCCAGAGCGTCGATCATCAATCCACTGTCTTCGCCGATTGTCCACTGAGAAATCGCAAGTGCCGTCTCTGATGCTTTTTTCGCTGCGTTCTCTGCAAACGTGTCGCCATCTTCCACCACTTCCGAAGCTGCTGGGTAGTCGGCTACGCTTTGGACCAGGATCCCGTGCGGACGTAACAATTCGGAAATCTCACCTGCTTTTTTTTGATTACGACTGGCAAGAACGATGACAGGCTGTTGAGTCATGTGACTGTTGATTCTCAATAGGGACGTGATAGAAATTTGTTCGGCCGAAACACGCGGCGTGGCTCGAACCACCGCGCAAAAAAGAAGCCTTCCCGACTTCAGGCACTGTAGCAGGCCTGACTGACAGAGGGAAGGCAATCGTGAGCACCTGGTTAAACCGGCTTTGGTTTACCTGGCTTTGGGGTTTTGCATCAATGTCGGCTTGGGATCAAACACCCAGGAGGCGACTGGTGGTGATTGCCGCGTTTTACCGGGAATCACAAAGTACTCAGCCGTCATCGATTCGACACCCGTTTCCGGATGTGGTTTCATTTTTGATCCGAACAGTTTGGCATAAGCGGCAATCCGGTTGTCGTCGGGTGCATCAAAGGAACCAACGGTTACGATGGACCGATACTTTTCGTGCAAGACGTAAGCTTCAATATTTTGCGGCGTGCCGGCTGGGAAACCATAGCTTTTCGCATTTCTTAATGCTTTGGCCAGAGTCCAGGCATTCTCTGCTGCCTGATCCAGACTATTACTGACTTTAAGAGACTCAGTGGCATTCTGAAATCGAGACGTGGCTGTCTTGGTTACCGAATTTCCGTAAAATGATGCGACAACCAGAGAATATTTTCCTTTGTTCTTCAGGAGCGAATATTCAATACCAGAATTGAGTTTGGCGATCAGCGGATCCTGTTTTCTATGGGCCACTTCCTGAGGTGAAAGCAGGGGGTTGATCGTGAGGAACGCACCACTGAGCGGGCCTGGCTGTCCGGGTGTTTTGTTATACACGCCATTTTCGGTAATGACTTTGGGATGAAAGTTTTTGAGATATTTCAATGTCTTCTGAGCCACGTCATCATCACTGTCAGAATAATTGCCGGCGATCACGGAAATCATTGCGCGTTGTGCTGCGTAGCTGCGGCGTTCTTCTCGACCGAGACGGTCCAATGTATTAAAACGCTGAATGACCGATTCCTGGCTGAAAGTGTAAGCCGGAATACCACGTCTGCGAAGTTCGTAGACTAATTCATCGGCGGCATCCTGCGCACTCAAACCTTTCGAACGCCTGCTTTCAGGAATGTCCCGCAGGCTGGCTACCATGATCATCCAGGGGCCATGCCGTTTGGTAAGCTTATATTTTTTGCCTTTCACGGCTTCAATTCTGGCATCCGCTTCCGGCAAAATTGCCGTTGCGAAAACCGTCATTGCTATTGTGATGATCAGACTTTTTTTGAATAGTCGCTGGGTCCGCATATCAGTATCCCTTCTGAAAGCGTCCGAACCGGATGGATTTGGCTTGATTGAGCAGGCTCTGGTTTCTCATGCGTCCTGATGAGGCCAGCTAACCTGGAAAATAGATTGATTTGATGATTCTGATGTTGAGGTGTCTCAGACATGCGGCGAGAGTCTAGCAGTTCTATAATAATGAGTCTAGGTGTGATTTCTCAGGCATTATTCCATGCTTATTTCATGGGAAAATGAGAGAGAACAGCCCGCGAATTTGGTTAATTCTTCCCAAATTGTGGCAACTCGCCTAGAATCTAAGTAGTGATGAAATCATAAGATAAGATATATTCTGCGACGCCGCCCCAAGCGGGGCCTGTCAGAACCGGGGCGAGATCATATGCGCGTGCTTGTAGTATCGGACATTCATTCAAATTGGGCGGCACTCTCTGCAATCCAGGAAGAATTTGATTACTGTCTTTGTATCGGTGATCTGGTTGATTATGGTACCAACCCGTTACCCTGTATTGAATGGGTGAAGCAGAACGTCACTGCCTGTGTGCGGGGGAATCACGATCATGCGGTTGCCCAGCGGGTGGAAGCCAAAGGCACAACCGGATTTCGCAAACTGGCCTGTGAAACGCGGCCCTTCCATTGGGAATTACTGGACCGCGTCCGAATGAAATATCTGGCGCGGCTGCCTATTTCCCAACAGATTACCATCGAAGGAGTCACATTTTATCTTGTGCATGGCACGCCCCGCGATCCACTGGATGAATATCTGGGCGATAATGAAGCCGGCTGGACCGCGCGGTTACAGGGTATCAATGCCGATTTTATTTGTGTCGGTCACACGCACATTCCGTTTCACCTTGATCTCGGTGACAAGCAGGTCGTGAACCCGGGAAGTGTGGGTCAGCCCCGTGATGGTGACCCCCGCTGCTCTTACGCCATCATCGAAGAGGGAAAGGTTTACCTGAAGCGGCAGGAGTATGATATTCAGGCCGCCATCCGTCAGATGGAAGAAGCGGGCCTGACCGGAGAAGCACTGGAAATGGCTTCCAGTGTTCTCCTGAATGGCCGCATGTCTTGACTGCAATCCTGTTTCCACTGCAGTTGCACAGAACAAGTTGAAGTTCGGAAGCCTGACTTAAGCCTGCGGTTCGGTCATGCTCATCGGATCGAGGGCTTCCTTAAGTATTTCCGCGGGCAGGATTTTTTGTTCGCTGCATAACTCACGAATCGTCTTGCCTGACTTGAAGGCTTCTTTGGCTAATGCAGACGCTTTCTCATAACCAATGTGCGGATTCAGGCTGGTTACCATTGAGAGGCTGTTTTCCACTGCCGCATTGCAGGCTTCTTTATTGGCTTCCAGATTGTCACTGCAGAGTCTCACGAACTCATTGCAGGAGTTAGCCAGCAGGTGGATACTTTCCAATGCGGTGAAGCTCATGACGGGCATCATGATATTCAATTGGAATTGTCCGCCTGCAGCGCCAGACATGGTAATCGTCTGGTCGTTGCCCATCACACGCGTTGAAGCCTGCATCATGCTTTCGCACATCACCGGATTCACTTTTCCGGGCATGATAGAACTGCCGGGCTGCAAGTCTGGGATTTTGACTTCATAAAAACCGCAGCGGGGGCCAGAACCCAGCCAGCGGATATTGTTAGACACATTAAACAGCGTTGTGGCGATCGTTTTCAGTATGGCGTGACATTCCACGAGGCCATCCCGTTGTGCGTTGGCTTCAAAGTGGTTGGCCGCTTCGACGAAATCAATGCCGGTCAGTTTTGCAAGCTCGACACTCACGCGATGACCAAATTCGGGATGCGTGTTGATTCCGGAACCAACGGCGGTGCCTCCCACGGGCAGTTCATAGACGGCAGCCGCAGCCTGCTTGGCGCGCACTACACTCAATTCCAGTTGACGGGCAAAACCACCGAATTCCTGTCCCAGTCGGAGCGGAGTCGCGTCTGCCAGGTGTGTTCGACCAATTTTGATAATCTGATCCCACTCTTTTGCTTTTTGGGTCAGGCTGGCAGCAAACTTTTCAAGACCCGGGATCAGGTGGTTGTGGATGCTGGAAGCGACTGCAACATGAATGGCAGTGGGAAACGTGTCATTCGTACTTTGACCCATATTAACATGGTCATTCGGATGGACTGACTTCTCGGGAGCAAACCGGTCTTGATCCAGAATCTCAATCGCGCGATTACTGATGACTTCATTCACATTCATATTGCTCGATGTACCCGAACCGGTCTGGTAGACATCAATCGGGAACTGATCGTCAAATTTACCTTCAGCGACTTCGGTGGCGGCTGAGATCAGGGCTTGAACCTGTGTTTCATTCAGAGGGTTTTTGCCGGTTCCCGACAGTTTACCTAAATCGCGATTGGCGTGGGCGGCCGCCAGTTTCACCTGTCCCATCGCGTGAATCAGGCTGGGGGGCAGCGTATTGCCGGAGATTTGAAAATTCTCGACGGCCCGCTGAGTTTGTGCGCCATAATAGGCGTCTGCTGGAACTTGGACTTCTCCCATTGAATCACGTTCGGTTCGAAACCCCGACATGGTATGCTTCCTGTCTCTGATAGAGTTGCCAATTGAAAATGTAAAAAGAGCCGGCAGTCAAAGGTTTTGAAAGCCGGCTTCAATTCTAGCAAGTTATCCTGTTTTCTCAATCGCCGTTCGCCATCAGATGCAAATTGCTTACGGTAGAGGCTGCGAACTCCGCAAATAGCTGAACAAGTCGCGGACTTCTTTTTCAGAAAGTTTGTCGAGTAGCCCTTCAGGCATCAGAGATTTCTTTTGCGGCAGCATTTCATCAATGTTTTCGCGTTCGATGGTGATGCTCTGGCCGTCGGCGCTGCGGATGACGATCACATTGTTATCCTGGTCGGCCAGAAACCCATTGACGGTGCGGCCATCCTCGGTGATTACCAGAAACGTCTCAAAACCTTCGCGGATTTCCGCAGACGGGTTCACAATATTCACCAGCATCCGCCCGACATCATCGCGTTTGAATGCCGTCAGGTCAGGCCCGATTGCGCCGCCTTCGCCAAACAGTTTATGACATTTCCCACAGTTCTTCTGGAAAAGTTTTTCTCCCGCGTAACGGTCAGGCTCTGCTTTGCCCGTCTGCAGAATTTGCGTCTGGGCGGCAATCTGCTTTTGCATTTCTTCAGTTGTGGCGCCGGAAATAGAGCCGAAATGTTTGGTGATCAGACCCGTGATACCAGCATCACTGTATACCGTCATTTTTCGCGCCGTTTCGATCGACACCGTATCTTTGTTGATTGTTCCCGCATCGAGGGCAGTCAGGAATTCACGTGCCCACGGTTTACGAATGGAAACCAATGTCTGGGCGGCACTGCGTAAATCATCTGACATATCCGGATACTGGGCAGTGACCACTTTGCCGATCATTTCATCTGGGTATTGCTGTAACGCGCTAATCGAGGCAATCTGCATCTGCAGGTCGCTGGAATTTTTAACAATATTCAACAACATGGGGACACATTCAGGAACTTTGACTTCGCCTAAGATCTGAATCAGATCCAATCGTTTCTGGTTATCGGCTTTGGGGTCGGCCACGATCTTTAATGCCTTTGCGATGGCGGTTTTCTCGCCTTGACGAATCCCCAGGGACATGGACTGTCCACCGTATTTTGCCATCGCTGTGATCAGGGCTTTGGGGAAGCTGGCCTGGGAGCGGCCCTTCATCGCCGTTTCAAAACCCGACATCAGAATCTCTGCATGTGATTTTTCGGGAGCTAACTCCAGCAGTTTGGCGCAGACCATCAGGTCGTTACGCGAGCCAGTGGAAGCGAACCGGCGCATGATGCGTTCCAGAATATATTTTTCGACGATGGGATACTGCCAGACTTCCGGTTTGGAAAAATAGGCCAGTAACGCGTCCCGATTTTTATCAGCTTGCTTTTCTAACGACCACCACAGGATCAGCGGCAGATGGACGTCGTCGAGATCTTCTGAACGGCTTAATAGATTAAAGGCAATGGGCAGGCCGATTTCTGCGGGAAGTCGTTTGGAGGAACTGGCGAGCTGGCTGCGAACCTGCACGTGTGGTTCGTTTAAAGCCAGTGCAATCAGTTGTTGTCCGATTTTCGCGGGAACCTGATTTTCATCGCATAAGAGTCTGATCGTCCAGGCGCGAACATAAGGGTCTTGATGCTGCAACGCTTTCTTCGCTGCACTTTCATCAAGGCCACCGCTCAAGTTCAGAGCCCAGAGTGCTTCCAGCGCCGATTGCCCGTCTGACTCAAACAGTTTCTGTTTTAAAGCGGGAATGACGGAAGCGTCTTTGCGATCACCGAACAACCGCAGGGCCTGCTGGCGATACCATTTGTTAGGATGGTCCAGAACTGCGATCAGCTCCAGTGATGTTTTCTGACCCAGATCAAAGGGGGCAACCGGCTTGGCATCTTTTGCATTGATCCGATAGATGCGGCCATCTCCCTTTTCCACCTGGCCGGCATAATGCTGGCCGTGAGCGATTTCGTGCTCGTACATATCACAGAAGTAAATCGCACCATCGGGGCCGACCTTGATGTCGACAGGCCGAAATCGTTTGTCAGTAGTAGCCACTGGTCGTTGCAGATCTTCGGTCTGATAGGAAGAACCATCGGCGGAGATTTTACTTTCGACCACGCGGCCTTGCAGCGGCTCGATGCCAAAGAGGTGCCCTCGATATTTCTGGGGCAGCGTATTCGCTTCGTAGATAACGAAGTTATGCGTAAACCGCGGCACCTTGGCGTGTTTCATCGCCTGGAAATAACCAAAGGCATAAGGATTAGAAAGCGGGCCGTGCTTGCCGAAACCTTTCTGATAGTAGCTGCCTTGGGTGTAATGAAAGCCCCGCGTGTTTCCGCCGTTGTGTCCGGAATAGAGCCGTCCTTTTTGATCGAACTCGACACCAAAGGCATTCCCGCCACCTTCGGCAAAGATCTCATAGATTTTCTTTTCAGGATGATAGCGCCAGATCAACTGGCCAAGCGATTGAATGGCTTCACTGTCTTTCTGGCCGGGCTTTTTCACTTTGCCGGAGACCGTACTTCCCTGTGAAGAATACAGCCAGCCATCGGGGCCCCAACGCAGGCTGTTGACGACAGAGTGTGTATCTTCCATGCCGAAGCCTTCGAGATGCACAACAGGGTCGCCATCGGGAACGTCGTCATTATCTTTATCAGGATAGAACAGCAGATAAGGCGGATTCAATACCCAGACACCGCCACGCCCTTTGGCGAAAGAAGAGGCAATATTCAAACCATCGAGAAACGTTTTGTGCTTATCGTATTTGCCATCACCGTTGGTGTCTTCATGGATGGTAATTTTATCTGCGCCTCGCTCATGATGAGGCGGCGGTAGCGGGGTCTTGTCATAGACGGCGCGGTGATGTTTGTCTTTACTGAGAATTCTTAGCCCTTCCGGGTAAGGATATTGCAGATAATTAATCACCCACATCCGGCCCCGTTCATCAAAGTTCTGGAAGATCGGCTGCTTCACGTCTGGTTCGGCGAGCACCTGTTCGATTTTGAGGTCTTGGGGAACCGTGAACTGTTTCAGTGAATCGGCGGGGCTGAAAAATTCGCCTCCGGTATTTTTCGGCGGCGGTGTTGGCGGAGCAGCCTGGCCTGTCGCGAAGAAACACAAAATGGGGGAGATTGCAAGTAGTAAGAACAATCGATGACTCATTGTTCTCTATCCTTTAATTCTATGATTCAGAGAATCTAGTTCAGATCTGGTGGGGTTTTCGTGTAAATTCGTGGTGAGATGATTCTACGAGAATTTATAAACTAAATTCAGAATCTGGTTATTAGTCTGTAGAGACAGTATGGCAAAATCAAGGATCAAGACGCGATTCCCTGTTTGTTTCTCTGATTCTGATGGATGATATCTTTCATCAGGAGTCTGAAAACCAGTGATCTACGGTAGATAATGGTGACTTTATTTCTTTACGATGAATGTGCGCACTTTCCTCAATCACAAAACGCGGTTTTCTACAAATCTTTCAAATTCAGGACCATTTCCGATGTTTAAGCACAGTCTGAAGCCCTTTGCCATGATTTGTTTGTCTGTTTGTTCTCACCTGGCGATTGCGCAATCGCAACAAACAGAAACACATCCTTTGCCGGAAACAGTGGCAAAGAACGCAAAGCTACAGGAAGAATATGCGGCCAAAGCGTTCTTTGAAGGACCGATCTGGGACCCTGCAGGAAAAAAGCTGTACTTCACATCCTTTGTCGATAAAGACACAAAAATATTACGCCTGGAAGGGCGGGGGACAGCCATTGTCTGGCTCGATCATACGAAAGGCATTAACGGTACTTATCTCTCTAACCAGGGACGGATGCTGGGCGCTCAGGCTTATGGTCAGCATGTGCTGAGCTATGCCTTCGGCGAGTCAGGTCCGGCTGACACAGCGATTGTGGCCCGGAATCTCAAGTGGAACCAACCCAACGATGTTTGTCAGACTCCCAACGGTAACATTTATTTTACTGACCCGGATTTCAAGAATCGTAAAACGAGCGCCGTTTATGTGAAGACGACGGAGGGGGGCGTCAAAAAAATTATCACCGACATGCCGGTTCCCAATGGTGTGATCGCCGCCCATGATGGCAAGACACTCTATGTTGGTGACAGTCATGAAAAACTATGGCGAAGTTTTCCAATCAAAGACGACGGAACTGTGGGGGCGGGAAAAGTCTTTTTTGATCCCGACACGCGGCGGCAGGATTCGCCCGACGGCATGAGCATTGACGCGACAGGGAACCTGTATCTTTCCGGACGCGGCGGGGTCTGGGTGGCAACTCCTGCGGGAGTCTCTCTGGGGCTGATCCCGGTTCCGGAATTTTGTTCCAATGTGACGTTTGGCGGAGAGGATGGCAAGACGCTGTATTTCACCTGTGCGAATAAAGTTTACAGCCTGAAAATGAACGTCAAAGGCGGCCAGTTTCGCTAAAGAGCCGATCAGAGCTCATCTGGGAAACACAATGTTTTCAAAGCCCAGCAAGCAAAAGGGGCGGTGACAGATAAATGCCATCGCCCTTTTTTGAAACGAACATTTTCTCGCAATCGTGATTACAGAATCGCGGCGCCTTTGACCTCGATACCTTTGAGGACCATTTTCAACTCTTCCACGTTCGGTGAAATTTCGAACGCGTCTGCGCGACTGATAAATTCGCGATCGATAAAACCCTTAAGGCTGTCATTGAATTGCTGCATGCCTTCGTCTTTCCCGATGCGGATGGCAGCAGCCAGTTTTTCGTCCTGTTCTTCCAGGATCAGTTTACGCACGGTGGGGTTGAAGGTCATGATTTCGATGATGGGGACACGACCGGGTGTATCAACAATCGTTTTCAAGAGTTTCTGGGCAACGATGGCACGCATGTTAAATGCCAGACTGCTTCTCAGCGCTTTATGCATATCCTGCGGGAACAAGTCGAGAATACGGCCAATACAACTGGGGGCGTTGGAAGCGTGGATTGTTCCAAACACCAAGTGACCTGTTTCCGCAGCATGGATCGCGGTGGAGAATGTTTCCATGTCACGCATTTCCCCCACAAGCATGATGTCGGGGTCTTGACGCACAGCATGTTTCATTGCAATTTCAAAGTCTTTGACATCAATCCCGACTTCACGTTGATTGATCAGACATTTATTCTGGGTGTACACGAATTCGATCGGGTCTTCAATCGTCAGAATATGTTTGCGATAATTATCGTTGACCCAGTTGAGCATGGAAGCAATCGTCGTACTTTTACCACTACCGGTAACACCGGCAAGTAACACCATGCCTTGGTCAAACTTACAAAGTGATTCCATCACCGGAGGCAGAAACAATCCGTCAAAATTGGGAATCGAACGTTCGATTTTACGCGAGACCATGCCGGGAACGCCCAACTGGATAAATAAGTTCACACGAAATCGCCAGGGCACTCCTTCATATTCCACTACGTAAGAAAAGTCAGCTCCGCCTTCATCGTGGAAGATTTTTTGGTTTCGCTCATCCATCATGGGCGCAAACAGCGCCAGCATTTGATCTTTCGTTATGGGCTCCATCTGCAGTTCACGCAGCGTGCCTTTGACACGTAAGATGGGTGCTTTGCCGACCTGCATATGCAAGTCGGAGCCGCCGTGCTTGATCAACTGGCGAAACACCTTGTCGATATCATTTTCTGCATGCCCCGTCAAAGGGGAGATCTCTTTTGCTTTCGCAGGAACGGTTGTCGCCATAAACAAACTCCACTTATTCAATCAATCTGTTCGGCTACGCGATTCTGTAGCTGAGTAGAAATGAAATGCCGATCGGATTCTAGGAGAGTAATCCTGAGGGACTACCTCACTCGTTCAATTGGTCTTAACTCGACCTATACTACTATTTTGGAGACTCTGAAAGAACATGCAAGGTCCTTTTGCTTCGATAGCGATAAATTTGTCACTCTTCCATCAAATCAGGTTGGATTTTGCTGATGATCAACTTATCCCTGACTCAGGGAAACGGTGCTTTTGAAGCGAATGGGAAGCCCCCGCTCAGCCAGATATTGCTTTGTTTCATCGACGGGATGAGTGCCATAATGAAAAATGCTTGCGGCCAGCGCTGCGCTGGCCTTTCCTTCAGTCAAGACTTGATATAAGTGTTCAGGACAGCCAGCGCCACCGCTGGCAACCACTGGGATCGTGACGGCTTCTGCCACGGCTTTGGTCATTGGCAAATCGTAGCCGTCTTTCGTTCCGTCGGCATCCATCGAGGTGACCACGATTTCGCCTGCGCCAAGGTCTTCCACTTTTTGCGCCCATTCGATTGCTTCAAGCCCGGTGGGAACGCGTCCGCCATTCACGTGCACTTCCCAGAATTCTTTGCCCTCTTTCTGAACCCGCTTGGGATCAATATTCACAACGATACACTGGCTGCCAAATCGCAATGCGGCTTCGCGGATCAAATCCGGATCTTTGACGGCGGAAGAGTTGATCGAGACTTTATCACAGCCAGCATTCAACAAGGCACGAATGTCTTCCAGGGTCCGAATCCCGCCCCCGACGGTGAGCGGCATGAAAATGACCTCTGAGGTTCGCCGGACGATATCGAGAATGATCTCGCGTTCTTCATGACTGGCTGTGATGTCCAGGAAAACCAGCTCGTCAGCGCCCTGTTCTTCATAGCGGGCAGCGACCTCTACAGGATCACCGGCGTCCTGAAGATTCACAAAATTGACGCCTTTTACAACGCGCCCCGCATGGACATCCAGACAAGGAATGATTCGTTTTGCCAGCATGAATTGAAAAACCTCAGAATTTTACGTGAAAGAAACGAGCCAAATCAGCTCCGGATATCTTGATCGATAGTTTGACTCTTTGTGAGTCTCTTATAGATTAAACGAAGCGGATCGTTTTCGGTAGCGAGCAGGCCTTTTGAAATTGATTTGAGACAGTCATTGTCAGTTCGTGCAGGTAAGTGGGTCTTTAAAACAGGCGTTCCTGCGCATTTTTCTCACATCAAAGCATAATAAAGTCGAGATTAGGCGGAAAAAATATTGACTCTTTTTTGTAAACGGGTATCTTTTAATAAATATTGTTAATACACATGTGAAGTATTGATGAATCGATTAGATTAGTTAATATCGTGCGCTCTTTTTTATTTATTGAATGATGTTTTGAGGGAAAGATCGCATGGATTTCAGACCCGCGCTGAAACGGGGTTTTACGCTGATCGAGTTGCTGGTGGTGATTGCCATCATTGCGATTTTGGTAGCACTGCTACTGCCTGCCGTGCAACAGGCACGCGAAGCGGCCAGAAGATCCACTTGTAAAAACAATCTCAAACAAGTGGGCGTGGCTTTGCATAACTATCATGACACGCATCGCGTGTTCCCCTATGCGACTGCCAATGCCGGCAATTGCGATCCAGGAAACACAGGCGTCACGATCACGAACCACACCGGCTGGCTCTACCTGCTTCCGTTTCTAGACCAGGCACCTTTATATAATAAGTTTAATTTCAGTGCCGCGACCGGACAGCATAACAAAAGTTCGAATACACTCGCAGGGGGAGGCGCGATTGCCAGCGGAAATGCGGATTTAGGAAAAAATATTATTCCCATTCTTATTTGTCCGTCTGATGATGGAGGGGCAACGTATCCCGGGGCCGACACAAATTATGGAACGGGAGTCGCCAATACAGCGCGAACCAGTTATGGATTCAGCATTACCCACGGAGAATTCTGGGGAGCCGCATGTACTTATTGGGTCAACGAAAGCAATACCAGCCGCGCCATGTTTGGCTTGAATTCGAATTGCAAAATACGTGATATCACAGATGGTACCAGTAACTCGGTTGCGGTCGCTGAAACGACTTTGGCCGTCGACGATGGAAGGTGCCAGTCCTGGTCCGCTTGTTCCCATGTGGGAATGGGAACGAATTTAAAATCTGGTCGTGGGATCAATGAGTTTCGCTGCTGTACCTGGAGAACGCCTCCCATGGCACAATATCAACCAGGGCGTCTCGGAGAGTGGGGAGACCCGGGTAGCACCCATACCGGTGGAATGCATGCGCTGCTGGGTGATGGTGCTGTTCGCTTTATCAGCGAGAATATTGATTCGAATACCCGAAAAGATCTCGCGAATATTGCTGATGGAAATCCGCTTGGCGAATTTTAAGTAATAGTAAAGTCGCTTCTGATGACCATGCTTCATTCCGGCAAATCAAGGCAATGATAGCCGCTTCATCAATCAGCCAGAAATGGTTCCCTCAGCGTATTTTTTGAAAGAAGTGTCGATGTTGAAATTGAATAGACGGCTGACCCTTGTCGCGCTGATGCTGGGGATGATCACCGGCTGCGGTGGCAACTCTGCTGAAGTTCCGGAGGAATTAATTCCGGTGTCGGGAAAGGTAACACTTGACGGAGAACCGACATCGCATATTACGGTTCTCTTCAATCCTGCAAAAAATACTGCAGGAACCGGTGGTTATGGAGTAACCGATAGCGCAGGGAAATACGCGCTGGTACATCGTAGTAATCAGCCTGGTATCGAAGCGGGAGAATACATCGTGACATTCTCAAAAGTAGGACTTCCTGATGGCAGCCCCATTCCCGCAGGAAAAAATGCCGCCGATGTGGGGGCAATGCAGTTACTTCCAGACAAGTACACAAACCCTGATCGGGAGCAGAATCTGATAACGGCGACGGTGGAGGCACCTGGCGTCACACTCGATTATGAGATTACTTCAAAATAAGCGGCTCGAAAGTTTCCACGCCTGTCAATTACATTTGAGCGTGTCAGATAAAACAATAGAAACCAATGCACTGGTCCCTGAAGTTGACAAGGGCAGGTCTCCTAAGGCCTGCCCTTGTTTCATTGTCTGATCATACTAGAGCGCATCACATTTTACCCTGGTGTGTCTCAATCTAATAGACTCAGTCCAAATGGCCTTGGAGACGCTACAGTAAAACGGGACACAGTCTAGCTCACGAAAAACAAGATCCGAAATGAAAAAACCGGCTGCTCCTAAAACAGAGCAGCCGATTCGATAACAGGTTTTAATACTGGTAGAAACATAATACAGTCCAATACCAGAATCAGTGTGTGGTCTACTTAATTCGGCGGAAGAGCCAGAGACTCCTCATCGCCTACCACGAGAGGAGTTTCGCTATTATCAGATGCCCCTTTCGAACTCCCGGAGCAGCCCGATATTGAGAATGCCATACTTAAGAAAACCAAGCTTAAGAAAAATGGTATCAGTTTGTGAAACTTGTCCACAACAATCTCCTTAACTTTCTAACCAGATAAAACGTGTTTTGGGGAACGAAATCGAATTTCAGACAAGGCTCTCTTCCCAGGAAGAGAGCCCGAATCAATTAATACTCGCCTAAGACTTCACGATCATTGATGCGGGTCAGCAAGGCGTAGGTATTCTTGTCCATGTTTTCGGTCAGGAAACGCACGGAGCCATCTCCCATCAAAACATGAATCCCCCCTTCGTGCACGCTGGAGGCAACTCCTACATGATGCCTGTTGTCTGCGGTGGCACCCGAACCTGTCATTCCCGGCACATGAACTGGGCCATTGATGTGGTAGCGTGCGTTATTGATGTGGTTGGCATCAATATTGGGGTGATTTACGGCGAATGTTCCGTAGCGACGATACCCGGCCCAGATGGGAGTGTAATTATCGCTGGTGCGACCATCAATGGCGCCTTCGCAAACAGCGATTGTAGTGCTCGTCCCATCTTTGATATCTTTGATCTTGGCAGCGCCATTGTAACCAAACATGCCTCGATACCGAATACCGGTGCGGCCATCAGCCAGGTTACTGGCACTCGATTGATAGATCGACCAGATCCTCCCCCCCGTCCACCCAACGCCATGCCCGCCAGCACAGAACAGATAATTGGTTCTGGCATGATTGGCAATATAGTTATCAACGCTGCCATTGACTACATCAGGTGCCTCGCCTTCATCGGAGGGGCAGAGCAGAACAGGCAGAATCGTCTGCACCAGATCACTATTGGCATTCGGCCAGCCACCCGCAACTCCCGTGATCGAATTGCTAGCTGAGCTGGAAGGAGCACCAAAATGACCGTTGGTGGCGATGTTGAGATTCAGTTGATTGTAGAGTGGTGCCTGATCCATGAAAGGCAGTAGCATCAACCAACCGGTGTGATTTAAAGCGAGAGTCGGCTCGAGGGAGACGTCTCTAAAGTCACCACTGCCGATGTGATTAGCGCCAAAGGGAAACACGCGGTGAGTTTCGTGGTAATTATGCAGTGCCAGACCAATTTGTTTCAGATTATTCTTGCAGGTAGATCTTCTGGCTGCTTCACGGGCTTGCTGCACTGCAGGCAGTAGCAGGGCAATCAGAATCGCAATGATGGCAATCACCACCAGCAGCTCGATCAGGGTAAAACCCCGTTTTACTGTGAGCCGTCTCATGTTCACCTCCGAATAAAAAGAAATAAGAGAAAGGAATAATCACGATCTCGAACTCTCATCCGGCCTTCAAGCGAATTGAAAACGGAGATGCACACAGTATTTAGTGATGCAAACAAAATGGAATTAACTGTGCACAAACAAAGTTTCGTAAGCCGTCAAGCGCTACTACTCTCAAGATAAGAGGACGAAATTTGTATCTAACAACGAAGCAACTGCCAGATCTGGCAGAGGAATACTTATGTTTTAAAGGCGAAAGCCTGTTGGATTTGTTGCACTAGGAAGTTTCATTAAAAACCAACAAATAAATTTGTCAATAACTTTGTGCGGCTATTTTTTTATTTACGAAGGACTCTCATATTGGAAAACTATATCTTCTGATATGTTTTATGTTTACGGCAGAAATATATTTACAAATTAACATGGGTGATTTACCTCATAAGTAAGAATCTTATTTTCATAAGAACACGAGGGAAGTCATACAGGTTGGCTTGTAGGTCAGGGTTCATTTCTGTTTAACTGAATCAGTCTGTCAAAAATTGTGATTTGGCAGGCGACTAAAAGATCTTTGATCTGACTTTGATCGCATCATTCACGAGAGGGTTGAGAAATGAGCTGCCGCGGTAAGGGGAAATGGTTGTTTTTCGTAGTTGCATTCGCAGGCTCATGTCAGAGCGCATTCCTCGTGGCAGGTGAAGGAGATCAGAGCTCCCTCCCCAACGCTGCAAAGATTCAACGGGTTTTAAACTTGCCGCCGAGCGACAATAATCCGCGTAATAGTGAAGGGGACTTTATTACGCTCAAAGACGGTCGCATACTTTTCATTTATACGCACTTCACCGGAGGAGCCGCCGATCATTCCTCGGCGTTTCTAGCGGGCCGGTATTCGTCTGACGGAGGAAAAACATGGACTCAAACAGACGAGACGATCATTGAAAACGATGGCAAGCAGAACATTATGTCCGTCTCATTACTGCGACTGCAGTCCGGACAGATCGCCTTGTTTTATGCCCGCAAAAATTCGATTCACGATTTAGTTCCAGTGATGCGGATCAGCGAAGACGAAGGCGCTCACTGGAGTGAACCTGTTGAAATCATTTCACCAGAGCAGGCTGGCTACTATGTCTTGAACAATGATCGGGTGGTTCAGTTAAAAAGTGGACGTCTTGTGGTTCCGCTGGCTTTGCATCAAAACCTGCCCGGCTCTGATCGCTTCAATCCCAGCGCCCGGTTTCTCTGCTATTTCTCTGATGATAATGGCAAAACCTGGCGGCGCGGTACAGAGGTTGAAGTGGAAAAGCAATCCGGCAAAAAACAACCTTATATGCAGGAACCCGGAGTGATCGAATTAAAGGACGGCACCTTGATGGGATTCTGTCGTACCAATGGGGGCAGCCAGTATGTTGCCTTTTCTCAGGATGCAGGCAAGACCTTTTCCAAACTCAAACCGTCCAACATGATTTCGCCGGTTTCACCGGCTTCCATTGAACGTATCCCTGCGACAGGCGATTTATTGCTGGTCTGGAATAATCACCGGGACATCAACCCGCAACTCCGCGGCAAACGGACGCCGCTGACAATCGCCGTCTCGAAAGACGAAGGCAAAACCTGGCAGCAGGTTCAGAATCTCGAAGTCAACCCGAACGGCTGGTATTGTTATACGGCGATCGAGTTCACAAAGGACGGCGTTTTGCTCGGACATTGCGCGGGGGACCGCACCAAAAACAACGGCTTGGCGGAATCACAAATTACGTTTGTCCCCATGTCTGTGATTTATGAAAAGTGACTTTCATCCTGCACGCTGTGTAGGAACGAAATCCTGAAGCGGGGACCACAGGGAAGAAGTATTAAAAAATTACGATACGTTTAGACACAGGCATCGCATGTGGTTACAATCGGAGAGATTCCGAGCCTGGGGTGGTTTCGGGGACACCCCAATGAGGCGTCGCGTCTAAATAACTCCCCCATCAACGGGTAGAGCCTGACGTGTGGACTTGTAATGAGACATCAGCGGGAGAACCGTCAATGAATCGCTTGCTTGTAGTGACTGTGGTCTGTTGTCTGCTGAACCTGTCATTCGCTTTCGGCGAGGACAGAGAAAATGAGGGCGAATTTACCCCGATTGATCTTTCAGGGAAAATTACTCAATCAATGGCAAAGAAATTTGCGGAATACAAAAAGCTGACACTGCCACCCGACACGTATATTTTTGGAGATGTGGAGTTCAAGCTCGACAAGGGAATTGTTCAGCTCGGGAGCATCTACAAAAAAAGCAGCCCCGACATGGTAGTGAATATCGATGTGAACTCAAAATTTGCCAAGCTGCATCTCCTTCACGGAACTGCCTTTGGGGGTGGGCCAAACGTGTTAGGTAGCACTGGACACGTGGAAGATGGGACCCGTGTTGGAGATTACATCATCTACTATGCAGACAAAAGCAAGGAGATAATTCCCATCGTCTACGGGAAAGATGTACGCGACTGGTGGTTTCACGAAGGCGAGAGCGAGCCTTCGCACGGTAAGGTTGTCTTTGAGAGTGACAACAAGGCTGCGGCGCGCGTAGACTGTCGGGTGCGCTTTTATATGACAACCTGGGAAAATCCCAAGCCCGACTCACAGGTCGTCAGCATTGATTATGTGGGTCGAAAAACGGATACCGCAGCCGCACCTTTCTGCGTTGCGATGACCCGTGAGAAGTAACACGTCAAACCTTGAAACGGCACGACCATGCAATACAGAAACTCCCTGGCAAAACAATTTTTTCGCATTCCATTCGTCGTAGCAGTTATCATGCTGCTCATCGTCAGCCCGGTCTGCGGACAGAACAAGAAACCGAAAAAGAAACAACAGCCGTTCCGCTGGGTGAATGAGTTAAAGCAGAACCTTCCGGGCGTGCAACATGCGACCTTTCGCAGTCCTTCCATGAAGGTGGATGTCGGCTATTGCATCTACCTGCCACCGCAATACCGCGATCCGAAAAACGCAAAGCAGCGATTTCCCGTGGTCTACTACCTGCACGGCGGTCGTCCTGGCAGCGAAACGAAGAGCGTTCGGCTGGCTCAGTTTATCGACAAGCATATTTCAGCGGGTGAGGTCACACCGATGATTTATGTGTTCGTGAATGGCGGACCCGTCAGTCACTATAATCTGCCAGATCGTAAGCACGCAATGGGTGAAGATATCTTCGTGAAAGAGTTGATTCCACACATTGATGCCACCTACCGCACGATCGCAGACCGCACAGCTCGCGCGATTGAAGGTTTTTCGCAAGGCGGTCGCGGCACAACACGAATCATGTTCAAACATCCTCAGCTATTCTGTTCCGCAGCGCCTGGCGGAGCCGGTCACGCGACCGAGAAACGGATCTCGGAGGAAAATGGGCAAGAAAATCCGAACCTGGTGTTTGTCAAAGGTGATAACACGTACGACCTCGCTCGCAAGTATGCGAAGCATCCCCAGCCAGAACTTCGCATCTTGATTCACGTGGGCACAAAAGGTTTCAATTACAAAAACAATCTCGCATACATGACCTTCTTAAAATCACTCAATATTCCTTTTGAAACGCTGATTGTGCCAGAGGTGCCTCACAGCGCCATGCAAATTTACCAGAAGGAAGGTCTCCAGTTAATGCAATTTCACGCGGAAAATTTTCGCCGGGCTGGTAGGAACTAACAGCAGACTGGCATCTTCCGTTTTGATCGAGACTGGAATGGATCAACGGCTGGCGATTTTGATTTCAAGAGAGTCTTCAAACTTAAAATACAGGTTTATCTCGGAGCGATGTTATGAATTCACCTCACCTTTCACGCCGTCGATTTTTAGGAGTCGCTTTGGTAACCGGCGTCGGCACTGTGTCCGCAAATCGGCTCGCTATCGGCAAACCTCCCGTTGTGAATCGACCACGGGCCACCGATGGAGATCAACGGTTCGAGCCAGATTGGAAAGAGCGACTCTCCATTTCCGTTGGCCCGAAATCGGGCGATATTGTTGGTAGCGGTGATAAAGCATTACAGGCTGCCATCGATTACATCGCCGGGAAGGGTGGGGGCACCGTTCAGATTCTGCCGGGAACATTCACGCTACGAAATGCCTTGCATTTGCCATCGAGTATTCGTTTGCAGGGCAGCGGTCCTGAAACGATCATTACGAAAGGCGCTTCCGAAACGGTGGCACTGGCTGAAGATTCCGACTGGTACGATCAGGAGATTACGCTTGAGAAAGCAGCCGGCTTTCAAGTGGGCGATGGCGTGGTGCTGGTCACAAAGAATCCCAGTAACGGCAGCCAGGATGTGATCAAGCGATCGCTCGTGGCGCGGTCAGGTAACCGGTTCAAGCTGAATGACGGACTGCGTAAAAATTTATGGCTTTCCGGCAAGCCAACGGTGTCTTCGCTGTTTCCTTTGTTGACCAGTGAATACACGCGGAACGTGGTGATCGAGAATCTCACGCTTGATGGAAATCGAAAAAACAATACGAATCTGAACGGCAATTATGGTGGCTGCATCTTCCTGCAGGACTGCAATCGCTACACGATTCGCAATGTGACCACACGGAAATACAACGGAGATGGGATCAGCTTCCAGATTTGTCACGATGTGAAAATCGAAAACTGTCATAGCCACGACAACGCCGGCCTCGGAATGCACCCGGGCTCCGGTTCACAGCGACCTTTGATTCTGAACAGTCGCCTTGAAAATAATCACATTGGTCTCTTCTGGTGCTGGGGCGTAAAGCATGGGTTGGCCGAAAAGAACCAGGTGAATGGAAATGATTTCGGTATTTCTATCGGCCACAATGATACCGACAACATTATGCGACAGAACCAAATTCACGACAGCGGAAAAGTAGGCATCCTGTTCCGTAATGATGTGCGGGGAAAAAACTTCTGGGCCAATCGCAATACCGTGGTTGATAATGAAATCATTAACAGCGGTGGAGTCGACGGCGTGGGGATTGATATTACCGGTAAAACAGCCGACTTAACTATCACCGGCAATAAAATTGTCGAACGCCGAGAACCTCTGCAGCGCACAGGCATTCGTATCGGTGCCGAAGCCGGGACCATCAAATTGGCCGACAATCAAATTCAAGGATTCATGAAACCGGTTGATGATCAACGCCAGGCTACGTAATTCGCAGCCGAAACCGCGTTGATTCAGGCCTTCTGAAGCTGGCCTAGTCTGCGCTGATTTCTTCCGACTTCATGCACTTACCAATTTGCTTGACCGCCTGCCTGAGTCGTTGTGAATTTTCCACGATGGCCATTCGCAGATAGCCTTCACCGTCTTCACCGAAGCCGCGACCGGGACTGACAGCGACTCCCCCCTCGTCGAGAAGCTTCATCGCAAAATCAATTGATCCCATTTCCGACCAGGGTTCGGGAATTTTGGCCCAGACGAACATGCCAGCTTTAGGGCGATCAATTTCCCAGCCCAGACGTTCCAGACCGCTGCAGAAAACATCACGTCGCTGCTGATATTCAGCGGCGATACTATCGACGGCGGCGTCACAGTGTCGCATCGCGACGATGGCGGCAATTTGTACCGGCTGGAACAGACCGTAGTCATAGTAGCCTTTGATTGTGGAGAGCGCTCTGACCATTTCCGAGTTACCAGAGCAAAAACCGATACGCCAACCGGCCATGCTGTAGCCTTTACTCATCGTGGTGAATTCCACGCCAACCTCTGATGCACCGGGAGTGGCCAGAAAGCTGGGCGCTTTGTAACCATCAAAGCAGATGTCCGCGTATGCGAAATCGCTGATGACCAGAAACGAATACTTGCGGGCAAGGCGGACCAGTTCCACATAAAAGTCCTGCTCAATCACAGTCGCACTGGGATTGTGTGGAAAGTTCACCACCACCACGCGCGGTTTGGGATAAAGGTGTTCGCAGGTGTAAGCGATATTCGAAAGAAACTGGTCGGGTTGGCGAACATCAAGTTCGATCACATTTCCGGCAGCCAGCATGACAGCATAAACGTGAACCGGGAAGGAAGGGGAGGGAACGATGGCAGTATCGCCCGGACCCATCAATGCCAGGCACAGATGGCTGAAACCTTCTTTGGAGCCGATACAGGTTACCACTTCGGAATCCGGATCAAGACGTACTCCATAACGCTTCCAGTAACGAGCCGTCACTTCTTTTCTGAGATTGGCGATTCCGTTAGCGACCGAGTACCGATGGTTCCGCGGGTCAGCGACTGCTTCTACCATTTTTTCCACGATCAGCGGGTCAGGCGGGTCGGTTGGGTTACCCATCCCCAGGTCGATAACGTCAACGCCCGCGACACGCTTCTGGTACTTCAGCTTATTAATTTTTCCGAAAAGGTAAGGGGGTAAACGCTTTACTCTCTCGGCAACTGGGATCTTGAAACCATCATCAGAAAAAGGAACTTCGGATTCGCCACGCATAATTGATGCACTGCCCGTTTAATAAATAGGAATATTTGTCGACTAACCGTTCTCTGTCAGCATGGTCTTGATCTTCTGCTTTACGCTTTGGCCGAAGGACCATGTCTGAACAATGACTATTTTACGCAATCGCCTCCAAAAATGCGCCTGAGGAATACGAGTAATTTTTTCTCAGACGATTCAGGACATAAAAAAACGTGTGTCAGTAAACCAGGACTGACACACGTTTTGACTATCAGGTTCTCAATTCTTGAGAAAAATTGCGATTAAGGAGACTGTTTAAAACCCTGATTTGGGTTAGGAATCGCCCGTTTTACGCGACCGGGAGAGAAATTAGTCCCCGAGGTTTGGGAGACACCACCTGTTGTGGTGTTGGTAATGTAGTTGTCTACACGGGTTTCCTTTTTCAGTTTGTCAAACACGCGTGCCACTGCTTCCTGAGCTTGTTCTTCTGCCAACTGATCCAGCAACTGGTTTTTCACTTCGTCGATACTGGTGACGACCGGTTCAGTGTATCCTTCGCAGAGCAGAATCGCGTAGCGGCTCAAACCGATTTGAATGATTCCGGAAACCTCTCCTTCTTTCAACTTGAAGGCTGCTTTCCAGAGGCTTTCATTATCGGAATATTGAGGAATCGGTTGAATGGCACCGCCCAGGGCACGACTGCTGGGTTCGATCGAGTAATCGCGGGCTTTACGTTCGAAATCAGCGGGATTTCGTTTGACATCATCCCAGATTTTCTGAGCTCGGTTCAGGTTATCGAGCATAATCATTCGTGCTTTAACGCGGGGACCATAGTCACGCACAAATGCCTTTTGGACCTCAGCCTGAGTCAATTGTGTTTGTTGACCGGCCAGTTTTCTTAAAGCCAGCATCGGCCAGATGACGTTTCGGCGATACTGATTCGGGTTCATTTTACGTTCCGCCTGCAGCATCTCGTACCAGGTCTTGGTATCCAGATTAAAGCGTTTGGCAATCTTTTCGACTTCCGCATGCACTTCCGCTTGCTCTACCACAACGCCCGCTTTCGAGCAGGCCTGCTGAATGATCGCCCGGTTGACAACATTTTCCAGAACTTCCGGTCCATAGAGAGCCAGGCATTCGCGAGCCAGCTCATCTTCACTGATCACCACACTGCCAACTTTGGCAACAGGTTGGCTGCGGAGCGCTGGTTGGTTTCCAGAAATTCGGGCGGTACCAGCCGTTTTCTCTTCGCCAGCAGATCCGTCTTTCGCGTTAAATGTCTGGAAAAAGAGAATGCCAGCGAAAAGAACCAGTCCAGTGCCGGCTGCGAAAAAGAGAATTTTTCGTTTTGAGTTTGTCTTTAGTTTGGTCGCATGCGGGTTTGGGGTTGGTTCGCCCATTACTTAAAATCTCCATGTTTTGTATCCGACGCGAGGGGATCATGTGATTGCCTGATGTCAGCCCCACCAGCTTTTTAGCTGGATTCAACAATCCATTGGGTCTTGGATCGTTGTGAAACGCTTCTGGACCTGTCCTGAATCAGGCAGTTCCAGAGTCATCAATCACGTTGATACTTAGTCGTCAGAAGATTTACGAAACTTCCATGTCTCAAGCTCTACCATAAGAGCGCGGCGGAAATGTAAATCTTTCAAGAAAACAGGTCAACAGCAATTTATAGATCTTGCAGAAAGTGTACGGTTAATCATTGTCTGGTCGGCCTCATCCGCGTTTTTTAGTGACGATGCGTTGATTTTTGCCGGTTCTTTTGATCCCAAAGCGACTTCAAGACGTTTCCAACAGAGTGTGTGGTCCCTGTCAGATAAGTTAGATTATGTGTTTCAGAGTGAGATCGTGCCGCTCTTCAGGGCATAAAACCGGCCCGATTTGAGAATATTCGGTTGGTCTGTAATTTCTTCGATTGCGGGTGAACTTTGCAGAGGGTTACAATCAAATAAATAGCACATTCGTTGCCAACATTTCATTATTGAGCCATTCACGCAGCAACAGATTCAAGAAACATCAAGCAACAGCATTCATATAAGGGAAATCAACATGGGATTCTGGATGGACAAACTACGGGGCGAACTCGTTGATATCATTGAGTGGATCGATGATTCAAAACATGTCCTCACCTGGCGATTTCCCCGGTATCAGAATGAAATCAAAAATGGGGCACAATTAATCGTGCGACCGGGACAGATGGCGTTGTTCGTGCACCGGGGACAAGTGGCCGATGTGTTTGAGCCAGGCCATTACGAGCTCAAAACGGATAACCTGCCGATTTTGGCCACACTTCAGGGCTGGAAGCACGGCTTCAACAGCCCGTTTCGTTCTGAAGTGTATTTTGTCAATACCACACAGATCACAGATTTGAAATGGGGCACTCCCAATCCCATTATGCTTCGCGATCCGGAGTTCGGCCCGATTCGACTGCGGGCGTTTGGAAACTATTCGCTTAAGGCCAATGATCCGCGCATTCTCGTCACAGAATTGGTGGGCACTGATTCCGAGTTCCATTCGAATGAGATCAATGAACTGATCCGGTCGATCATCATCAGCTCCTTTGCCGATCTGATTGGTGAATCTCAGTATGCTGCTCTGGATCTCGCCTCCAAGTATACGGAGATTTCGATTGAGCTGAAAAAGTTGGTCAATGAACGGATCGATGATGAATACGGTTTGGAAACGCCGCAGCTATTGATTGTGAATATCTCGCTGCCTGAAACAGTGGAAAAAGCCCTTGATACGCGGACCAGTATGGGTGTCATCGGCGATATGAATCAGTTCCAGCAATACCAGATGGGGCAAGCGATGCTCTCAGCCGCTGAGAACCCTTCCGGCGGAGGCGCTGCCGAGGGAATGGGCCTCGGCATGGGTTTTGCGATGGCTAATCGCATGGTGCAGTCTCCCGGAATGGGAGCACCGGGCATGGGGGCACCGGGTCAGATGGTGCCACCCCCGCCACCGGCCTGGCATCTCGCTGTGAACGGGCAGACACAGGGGCCTTTCACAATGGAACAAATCACGCAGGGGATTGCCAGTGGGCAGATTTCGGGAACGTCTCAAGTCTGGTCAGCCGGCCAGCCGGGTTGGTTGCCCGCCGGGCAGGTGCCACAACTGGCGGGTTACTTTCAGGCAGCGACACCACCGCCGCCGCCACCGCCAGCCAGTTAAGGGATAGATTTCTGAGTCCAATCGAGAAGCTAACGAGAGCCATGCTGATTATGATATTCGACTGCCAATGGCAGAAAGACCAGAGAGTGGTGTCCGAGTGAGAGTCGCACATGTTATCACTCGAATGATCATTGGCGGCGCGCAGCAAAACACGCTCTTTACGGTCGAAGATCAGTATCGGGATTATCAGGACGAGGTCTCACTCATCACAGGGCCGACGGACGGGCCTGAGGGAACTTTAATTCCACGCGCAGAGCAAGGCGGGTTCGATTTACGGATCGTGCCTCATTTAACGCGCAGTATCAGCCCACTCAATGACTGGCGCGCCTATCGGGAATTGATTTCAGAACTACGTGATTTCCAGCCTGATCTGGTACACACCCATAGTTCCAAAGCGGGCATTCTCGGACGTGCTGCCGCCTGGCATCTGAAGCTGCCTACCGTGCATACGATTCATGGCGCCGCATTTCATTTCGGCCAGTCTCCATTGCATTACCACGCTTATATTGCTGCTGAAAAGTGGGCGGCCCGGCGCTGCGATCGGCTCGTCAGTGTGTGTGACGCGATGACCGATCAATATGTAGAGGCCGGCATTACGACCAAAGATCGCTGTGATACTGTTTACAGCGGCATGGAAGTGGAACCGTTTCTCACGCCGCCTCGTCCCCCGGAAGACGTCCGCCGAGAATTGGGAATTGAACCTCAGCACACGGTCATTGGCAAAGTGGCGCGGCTGTTTCATTTGAAAGGGCACAAGTATCTGATTGAAGCGGCCAGGCAGGTTGTCGCGGCGCAGCCACAGGTGCGCTTTCTGCTGGTCGGTGATGGAATTCTCAGAACAGAATTCGAACAACGGATCGCCGAACTGGGACTCTCAGACCATTTTGTTTTCACCGGTCTGGTGCCCCCCGAGCGGGTGCCCGAATTAATCCATGCGATGGATATCGTTGCACATACCAGTGTCTGGGAAGGCCTGGCGCGGGTACTGCCTCAAGGACTGATCGCCGGTAAGCCCGTGGTTTCATACGACGTGGATGGTGCGCGGGAAGTCGTGATTCCTGAAGAGACCGGCTATCTACTGCCGCCGGAATCGATTGAACCGTTATCACAGGCGTTGATCGAACTCGCCGCTGATCCTGAAAAACGACACCGCTTCGGTCAGACGGGCCGCGAACGATTCACCGATCAGTTTCGGCACACAACAATGACCCGTCGACTACGGGAAATCTATCAGCGGGTGTTAGACGAGCGAAAACAAAACAAGCGGTAAAAAAACTCGCAGGATCACAGTCTGGTTCTGTGCGATCCTGCGAGTTTCAGCTTAACTTACTTTTGAATCAGGACGTTCACGCCCTTTTTGTTAGAGAGCACGATATCAGGACGGCCATCGCCGTTCATGTCGGCCATCGAAAACTGAGTACCCACGCCGGTATCATTCCCGGCTTCGATTTTGTGAGGAATGAATTGAGGAGCAGCGTTCTTGCTCCGCTTGATTTCATACCAGTACATCACAACGGGGTCTTTGCCACCCGGATCCTTGCCATTGTGTGCAAAGAACCGTTTGCCGGTGACCATATCCCGCTGTCCGTCGTCGTTCATGTCGATAAAGTGGACAGCGTGTGTTTGCGAAAAGCTCTTGTCAATCAAGTGCCCTTTGAATTTCGGCTTGCCCGCTTCGGATTGATTCTCAAACCACCACACGCCAAACCCATGCGGGGAGCTGCCGATGATGTCGTTGTCGCCATCCAGGTCCAGGTCTTCGACATACAGATCAGCCATTTTTTCCGGGGGTTCTGCTCCATTCACGCTGAGTGTAAAAGGATGAAATTCCCAGAGTCCTTCAGCCAGAACTTCAGGGGCTTCCCACCAGCCGTGTGGAATCAGTACGTCATTGCGACCATCCTGATTGAAATCGCCGACTCCCAGGCCGTGATAATATTTGAACGTCCCGTTTTTCATGGGATCGCCGGGCTTACTGATGGGAATGAAGTTCCACTTTTTGGTAGCCAGTTCGGGAGAGGGGATTTCCAGATAACCCATCTGTTGTTCCGGCTGTGATCCAAAAATCAATTCCGGTTTGCCGTCGCCGGTCAGGTCCGTAAACTTGGGGGTTTCATTACAGATGCTATGCCAGATCAGATGTTCTTTCCAGTGGCCCGATTTGTTTTTGGGGTTTTCGTACCAGTAGAATTCTTTGCCGGGAAAGCTGACGTAAATGAAATCGGTCCAGCCATCCTGGTTGATGTCGTAGGCGAAGTTGCAAAAGCTGTCACTATATCCCACACCGGCGACAAACTTTCCGGGTTTACGAATTTCGTGCATTTTCCAGTCTGGCGCTTCATACCAGACGTCGCCGGCAATCACATCCATTTTGCCATCTTTATTCACGTCGGCTGCTGCGGCACCTTCCGAACGAAAAGCGGCGTCCAGTTGTTGACGCTGCCAGGTTTCGCCGGCGGAAAGTTCAAACGAACCTCCCAGCAGAACCAGCAGTGTGGTGACAGACAGGGTACTCAAGCGATGATAGAATGCATAATTGATATTCATTTATGTTGTCCCGATGTTAACTTGCGAACGCGATAAGTTTCACTGTCTCCAATATAGACATTTCCCTGAGGCCCGACATAGACACCATGCGGTCGCGCCATGCGGCACTTTGCGGGGTCACCATCAGGGCCGTCTCCTTTTTTGCCATCTCCGACAGCCGTTTCGATGACGCCGTTCTTTTTTCGAATCACTCGAATCGTATGGCTTTCGGTATCAGCCAGATAAATGTCTCCATTCGGGGCAACGGAAATTCCTTTCGGCCCTGACAACGTGGCTGCTTTTGCCGGTCCGCCATGCCCCGTATATCCTTTTTTACCAGTCCCCGCGATGTGATGTAAAGTCTCATTCCCCAAATCGATACGATACACTTTGTTTCCTTCTCTGAGCGCGAGGTACAAAGCACCCTTCCCTGAACCGGCATTGAAGAAATCCAATGCCCGCGGGCCGTTGAGGGGTGTACCTGAAACCGCTGCGCCATCGGGAGTTGACTTACGTTCGCCGGTTCCGGAAAACGTGCTCACGATACCCGTTTTTAAGTCGACGCGACGAATGCGATGATTGCCAATGTCACAAATATACAAATTGTCGTTGTTATCCAGCGCGATGGAGTGTGGTCGAGAGAAAGTGGCCTGCGTCGCGGGACCTCCATCCCCCGAAAAACCTTTTTTGCCGGTACCCGCGATCGTTGTGATCTTGCCGGTTTTAGCATCCACGCGGCGGACAATGTTATTCACCATTTCAACGAAATACATGTTACCCGCTTTGTCAAAACGCACTTCATAAGGCTCGTTCAGTTTTGCTTCCAATGCCGGTCCGCCATCTCCGCTGTATCCTTTTTTGCCAGAGCCGGCCACGGTGGAAATCTTCCCTGTTTTTTCATCGATGCGACGAATGACATGGCTTTTGATTTCACAGACATAAAGTGCTCCATCGGGACCGAGCGTGAGGCCATACGGCTCGCCGACCATTGCCTTGACTGCTGGTCCGCCATCGCCGGTGTGCCCCTGCTTGCCGGTCCCTGCGAGCGTCGAAACCGTTTGTGCAGAGAGTTGTGATGCAAACAGGCTGAAAAGTAAAACGCTGACGAGGGAGATATAACGCTTCATGGTGTCATTCCAGATTTCATAAGTAATAGCTTAACGGGGAACATCATCAAACGGATGTTTCGGGTCATCATGTTTGAAAATGATATAGCGGCCGGTATTCGGATTATGCTTCAGTAACTCAGCAGGCGTGATCATTGCGTGTGCTTTGGTTTGCTTATCCACGACCAGCACTTTGACTCCGTCGGCATGCTCTTTCTTCTGAAAGAATTGATCGAACAGAATGTTTTCCGGCGATCCCTGCTCATTGATTATTACCACATATTCAGCAGACGGGTGAGGAATAGTAGGCCGTTCTTCTGCGCAGCCTTGGGAGACGATCAGGCAGACAGTCAGCAGACAAAAATTGATTGCAGACGAGAAAGGGACGCTCATTAATGAACGCCTCCCATGTCGGCTTCCAGTTTGTCTTTGTTACTGAAAAGGATATTACTATCCATCGGACCAAACCAGCCAAGTTGAAACTTCTTGGGATCGCCGCCATAAGCGGAGGTGCCAGTACCCGACATGACGGCTGAGGTGACGCGTCCATCTGCCCAGGCAATATTCGCTACGGTTCCCGTGTGTCGGAAATGAATCGAAGGATCGGAACGCCAGGGCGATTCCTTGTAAGTCGGTGACCAGTTATCAATCGAGTAGGGGGGTTCAATAAAGCTGTATTCAATGATGTGCAGATCGGGAAGGCCCTGTGCAAATGCCGAGTCAGAAAATGCCACTGTTCGTGCCAGGCTGCCGATTTCACGCATGTTCGTTGCTACCATAAGGCTGATCGGATAAGGATTCTTCCAGAAAGTGCCTCCGAGGTAAGCCTGATTGTAACCATAGCCGCCTGTACCCGCTTCGAAAGCGTTAGGCACGGTTCCGTGTGCGGCAAAGTTACCAAAGGTGGGGCACTTCTTGATTTCCGCATTTTGTTCGAGAAAGGGAGCCAACGGGCCCAGATGTGCCTGGAACTTGCTGGTGTTATCGGTGGTCACGCGTTCGCCGTGCCAGCGTTTCTTTCCGCCGAAACCGACATGTTGATCGGCGGCCGCTCGAGGCCAATAGCCGCCGTTCGAGTCGGCATACATGTGACAGGCGAGAACAATTTGCCGGAGATTATTTTTACACTGCGCCATGCGCGCTGCCTCGCGTGCCTGTTGGACCGCGGGTAACAGTAAAGCGACCAGAACGGCAATGATGGCAATCACGACCAGTAGCTCGATCAGAGTGAAGCCATTTTTTCGAACTGGCTTTGTAGAATTCTGGTTGGTCTTTTGAATGACAGAACGGGAATCGAGAAAGTACATTCTTACGGTTATTTCATCGTTAGAGAGAATAGGGGAAGATTTCAAACAGTCTTCCACATTCTAACCGACTCATACCATGTATGTCTTGCCAGCAGGCAGTCTCTCCGCCGGGGAAACGATTTTTTTCGAAGAAAATGAGAGCAGAACAGCCTGATTTCAGAGGCTATTCGGAGCCTGCCTCCGCTTGATTCTGTTTAGCGATGATCTCACGTTCTTTCTTCAGGCACATCGTGATGAATGTTCCGGAGATAGCCGCTTGCGCTACGAGATAGACCAGAATATCCGGCCCATTCAGGATGATGCAAGCACTGAAGGCAATCACAAACAGAGCAATCAATCGTGTTTTCAGACTCATAGTTCTGACCTTGCTTTATTTCGAAGAAATGAATCGCATGTTCTTTGGTTTAACCAAGTATAGTGCTGTATGATACATTGATCAATTCAAATTTATGGCTCAATGACATGAACTTCATCGAATTCCCCGGCATTGAGTTTCCCTGTATCGAGTTCCCGGTGAGTGGGAACGTGAGCCTCTCCCGGAGATCCGGCGGAGATCCGGAGTACAAGAATATGAATAACGTAGCAGAAATTCAGGATTATCTGGCAAACCTTGCGCCTCCCGACCTGGCTGAGAGTTGGGATAATGTAGGCTTATTGACGGGCGACCCTGCTCAAAAGGTCGACCAGATTCTCACCTGCTTAACGCTGACCCCGGATGTGGCGGCAGAAGCAATCACAGCGGGAGCCGATCTGATTATCAGTCATCACCCGATTCTCTTTCGACCGGTTCAGCAGATTACCGCAACATCGGTCGAAGGCAAAATGTTGCTGGATCTCATCCAGGCAAAAATTGCCGTTTATAGCCCCCATACCTCGTATGACAGTGCCGAACGCGGTATTAACTGGCAACTTGCAAATTTACTCGGACTGGAAGAGATTGGCATCCTGAGACCCGTTGCCTCGCAGACAGATCCGTCGGTTGATGAGGAAAGGGGAGCTGGTCGATTTGGTACACTGCCTGCAGAATTCACGCTCCCGCAACTGAATCAGTTAATCAAGCAGGCACTGAAAATCTCCTCGCTCCAATATGTGGGTGAGCCTGATCTCCGCATTCGTCGAATTGGGATCGCTTGTGGGGCGGCAGCCGAGTTCTTGAAAGATGCCCACCGCCACGAGTGTCAGGTTCTTTTAACTGGTGAAGCACGATTCCACGCCTGTCTGGAAGCGCGGGCTTTGGGCATGGGGCTGATTCTGCCCGGACATTATGCCACCGAACGTCCAGCGATGGAGCAGATGGCCCAATTGTTACAGCAGCAGTTTCCGAAGTTGAAAATCGGAGCCAGCCAGCAGGAAACAGATCCGCTGCAATGGGACTGCGATACAGCAGTATCTTGACCGAAAGACATGATTTGGAGCCGGTTTAGATGTCTCTATGTATATTCTCAACTGGTTGCCATTGACCTGACCGGCAGATTTCGCCATTATCCCCCCTCTCTCAGTCGTTTAGAATCTCTTTTTTGATACATCTTTTCAAACTGTTGCCGAATTTGTGTGTCAAAACCTGTAAATAAAAGCCCCCAAAGACTCAATCAAGATCAATGTCCAAAGTGAAACCCAACCGTTTCGAAGCAGAACGGATTAAGAAGTTAGAGAAAATCCAATCCCTGGGACTCGATCCCTGGGGACAGCGATTTGACGGCCACATTCCCATCACAGAAGCACGCAGCCAGGCACCAGAAGAGTCGGGCGTGGACGGCGAAGAAGTTCGCATCGCCGGTCGGATCATGTTGCGTCGTAAAGCGGGAAAACTCCGGTTTTATGATATCAAAGACTGGACCGGCAAAATGCAGTTGCTCTTTTCCCGCGGCGATTTAAGTGAATCGCAATGGGAATTGATGGGCACGCTGGACCTGGGCGATCTAATCGGAATCGATGGTTGCCTGCGACGTACCGAAACCGGCGAAATTTCGGTCTTCGTGAAAGAATTGACGGTACTCTGCAAATCGCTGGCACAGCCCCCGGAAAAACATCACAGCGTCAAAGACGTCGAACTGTTGCTCCGACAGCGTTCACTCGATTTGATTTATACCGAAGGCGTCTTGGATAAGATGCTTAAGCGGAGTCAGATTATTGACTCGGTGCGTCAGACATTACGAACTCAGAAGTTTGCGGAAGTCGAAACCCCCGTACTGCATGCGGTTGCCGGCGGTGCGGCAGCACGACCTTTTATCACACACCACAATACGCTGGAAATCCAGCTTTACATGCGGATTGCATTGGAACTGCATCTCAAGCGGTTGATGGTCGGCGGGATTGAACGCGTCTATGAAATCGGACGCGTCTTCCGAAATGAAGGCATCGATGCCACCCATAATCCTGAATTTACGATGATCGAAATTTATCAGGCGTATGGCGACTATGAAACGATGATGGATTTGACGGAAGCCATTGTGATCGATGCCGTCAAAGCGATCAGCGATACCATGCAGCTTCCCTGGGGCGAAGATCAGACGATCGACTTCAGTGGCCCATGGGAACGCAAAAAATATCACGATCTGGTCAGAGAGCATGCTGGCTGTGATCCATCCGACCCCGCTGCCGTCGCCGAAGTGGCAAAGCAGCATGGCATCGAAACCGAGAATGTCCATCCGGATATTGTTCTGAATGAAGTGTTTGAAGCGACCTGCGAACAGCATTTGATCGGCCCGGTTTTTGTGATTGATTACCCGGCGTCTATTTGCCCGCTGACCAAGCGAAAGCAGGGAGATCCCAACATTGCAGAACGGTTCGAGTTGTTCGTGCAGGGGATGGAACTGGCAAATGCCTACACCGAATTAAACGATCCGCTGTTGCAGGAAGAATTGTTCCGCACACAATTGACGGGGCAGTCGGAAGAAGAGTCGATGGCGAAAATGGATACAGATTTTATCAAAGCGTTAAAGATTGGTATGCCTCCGGCTGGGGGATTGGGAATTGGCATTGATCGTCTTGTTATGTTATTGACTAACAGTCATAGCATTCGCGACGTCATCTATTTCCCACTACTCAGGCCTGAAGGACAGCCAACACCAACAGAGTAAACCAGGGAAGTATCCGGCAATCATGGTTTTGATTGCCGACAGAAAAGTCAGCCAAAGGATTGGCCGTATGTACAAAACACTGCTGTGTGTGAGATATTTGAGAACTCGTTATATTGCGCTGGCCAGCATCATCAGTATGACGCTCGGCGTGGCGACCATGATTGTCGTCAACAGTGTCATGGATGGTTTCAGCACTGATATGCGAGACCGCCTGCGAGGCATCCTGGCGGATGTCATCGTGGAAACGAATTCACTCGACGGGGTTCCCAACACCCAGGACTTGAAAGATCGTATCAATCGTTCTGTGGGCAAAGACATTGAGGGCATGACGGCGACCGTCGAAATTTATGCCATGCTCAGTGTGCAATACGGCTCAGACTGGCAGAGCAAACCGGTCACTCTCATCGGCATCGATCCGGCCACCAAAGCGACGGTCGGCCCGCTTTCTAAATATTTGGTGAACACCCGGGAAGGCAGTATTCCCGATTGGGAATTGTCACCGGCGGCGATGGCCTATCGTAAAGAATGGACTACCCGTGCCCAGTGGATGGTCGATCGCTGGAATCATAACCCTCCGCCAATGGAAGAAAACAAACAGGTTTCCTTTGAGGAGCCTGAGTCGGCCGAGCCTCTGCCCGCGCCTGACTTCGACGCGGAATCCGCTTCTGATTCACCCTTCGATTCAAAACCACAGGTGGCAGGCAAAACAAATTCCGTTTCCAATCCGTTTGAGAATGGTTTAGAAGAGAAGAGTTTTGATAAAGAGGAAGCGCGTGACCCCGGCAGCCCGTTAAAGGGGCGCGTCTATATTGGTTACGGCTTGGTCAGTTTTCCTTACGAAGATCCGGATACCGGCGAAACCAAAATGTTTCAGATCGTCAAGCCGGGTGATGATGTAAAAATCAGTACGGTCACAGCGGGCCGTCCTCCGGAACCAACTCACTTCAATGCGACTGTGGTCGACTTGTTCAAAAGCGAAATGAGCGAACACGATAGCAGCCTGGTGTTCTGTAATCTGGAATATCTGCAAGAAATGCGAAACATGGTTGACCCCGAAAGTGGGGAGAAATCAATCACTTCGATTCAGATCAAGCTGAAAAATCCGGAACAGGCAGCGATGGTGGTGAGCAAGCTTGAAGAAGCGTTGCCCGCCGGCAAGTTTCGCGTTCGTACCTGGGAAGACAAACAGGGACCACTTCTGGCAGCCGTCGAAGTGGAATCTGCCATCCTGAATGTGTTGTTATTTCTGATCATTGCCGTTGCCGGTTTCGGTATCCTGGCGATCTTCTATATGATCACACTCGAGAAAACACGCGATATCGGCATCCTCAAAGCATTAGGCGCCAGTTCCAACGGAATTATGTCCATCTTTCTGTCTTATGGTCTGGCGCTCGGACTTGTTGGCAGTGGAGTGGGGGTAGTTGTCGGACTGCTGTTCGTCAGATATATCAATCAGATCGAAAAATTCATCACGTTTGTCACCGGGCGGAAAGTGTTTGATCAGCGCATTTATTATTTCCCGGAAATTGCCACTCATGTGGAACCAATGATGGTCTTCTGGGTAGCTCTGGGCGCCATGATTATTGCCGTGCTGGCCAGTATTTTACCTGCACGAAAAGCGGCACGATTTCATCCGGTAGAATCATTACGGTATGAATAATGTTTTCAGCGGTGAGAACCCCGCTCAAGAAGGAAACGTAATAGCAATCGTCGTTATCCCGTTATTGTCGAGTACGAATTCATGACCGAGACTATTTCTATGCCTCAACCACAGTTAGCGGCGATTGCCGTCGAAAAGGCTTACCGAAAAGATAAGCACAAAGTCCCTGTTCTGCGCGGGATCGATGTTGAAGTCAATAAGGGAGAGTTCCTGTCGATTGTCGGTCAATCGGGCTCGGGAAAAAGTACGTTGATGCATCTGTTCGGCTTATTGGATACTCCCGATGTGGGAGAAATTTATCTGGAAGGCCAGCAGATCGACGATTTGCCCGAGCATGCCCGCGATCAGATTCGTAACCATGTCTTCGGGTTCATCTTCCAGTTCTATCATTTGCTGCCGGAACTGAATTTGCTGGAAAATGTGCTTTCGCCGCTGATGATCCGCTACTCCACCTGGGAGTACTGGAAGAAGCGAAAACAGTTCAAACAGGATGCGTTGGAGATTATTGAGAAAGTCGGCCTGTCCCATCGGCTGAAGCATCGTCCTTCGGAAATGTCCGGGGGAGAAATGCAGCGAGCCGCTATTGCGCGGGCATTAATCGCCAAACCGCAGATTTTGCTGGCTGACGAACCTACCGGAAATTTGGATAGTAGTACCGGTAAAGAAATTATGGACCTGCTGATCAACTTGAATGAGCAGGAGCAGCTGACTATCATCATGGTGACGCACGATAATTCGATTGCCGCACAGGCACATCGAACGGTTCGCCTGCGGGAAGGTCAGATTGAGGTGCTGGGCAAGTCGAAAACCACTACGGCTTCCGCCTAGTCTCAAGCTTAGTGCCCTTCTTTGTGTTCGTGAACCACCGTCGCTTGCGTTGTGTCAATGGCATGAGCCACTGCATATGATTCTTCTGTCTGAAATGGATTTCGCCGATTTCATAACAGGATTGAAATTCCGCCAAAACCAGTCAGTTGTGTCTTGGCCTAATTTGAGAATGGTACCAGATTCTAATGTCGCTCCAAGTATATATTGACGGGAAATTGCTCCCCAAGGAAGACGCAAAAATCAGTGTGTTCGACCATGGATTGCTGTATGGCGATGGCGTGTTTGAAGGCATTCGTGTCTACAACAGAAAAGTGTTTCTGATGCAGGAACACATCGACCGCCTGTATGAGAGTGCTTTGGCCATTCGACTGGAAATTCCGCTTTCTAAAGCAGAGATGATCAAAGCCGTTAACGAAACCATCGTCGCCAACAATATTGAAAATGGATATGTGCGACTGGTGATCACCCGCGGTGCCGGCTCGTTGGGGCTGGACATCCGACGTACCAGTAATCCTCAGGTGATTATCATTGCCGATAATATTTCCTTGTACGATCCTCAACTTTATGTTGATGGTCTGAAAATTATCACCGCTGCCACCATTCGGAATCATCCGGCTGCACTCTCGTCGCGTGTGAAATCATTAAACTACCTGAATAACATTATGGCTAAAATTGAAGGGACCGACGCCGGCTGTCTCGAAGCCTTGATGTTGAACCACAAAGGTGAAGTCGCGGAATGCACGGGCGATAATATCTTCATCATCAAAAATGGGGTTCTCAAAACGCCTCCCACCGATGCGGGCATTCTGGAAGGGATTACCAGAAACGCCGTGATCAAGCTGGCGGAACAATCCGGCATTACCGTGGAACAGTCGCCTTTCACCCGACACGATATTTTCGTGGCCGATGAATGTTTCCTGACGGGCTCTGCTGCCGAAGTGATTCCGGTGGTTGAGTTAGACGGTCGTCCGATCGGCGATGGAAAACCCGGGCCGATCACCCAAGATTTGAACGAAAAGTTTAAACAACTTACGCTCGAATAGTTTTACTGACGGATGTCGCACTCAGGCAGAAACTCGTCGCTGGTTAACCACTTTGGGAAGCTTCGGTCCCGTACAAACTCTCTGGTTTCAGTGAAAACTTTACGCCTTGACTCCGTCTTGCGGTTTTGGAAACTACGTCGCTAGGGTCGCGCGCGTGGAAATTTTATTTTTGCTGGTGAACTGATCTTCTCCCTTGATCCTGCCCCGACGAAAGTCCCTTGTTTTTGATAGATTGGGAAATGAACGGTGCGCACCAGTTCCAAATAGACAGCCTCAATTTCACTCTGTTCAAACCGTTTCGCATTCGTTTCAATTGCCTTCCTTCCCGTTACAAAGACTCTCAGTGTACTTTGACTGACTGTCATCACTTGACTCGCTGACGCCGTTCGGCATGATCTTTAAAGCTGACATTGCTGTCGGTTCGTCGGTTGAAGCTCCAGGACGCCAACCACCATTTTACCTGATATCACTTTGCTCTCAGAGATGAATACTCACTGAACTTTCGTTGCATCGGGTTTTTTGTCTGTTAGGATAGGAAAACCCCCATCAGCGCGGTCGGTTTGCTGTGTTTGTGTGTTTAGTCTCTCAGCAGAACCATTATTGCCTGTCCAGTCTGGAATCTTTCTGATGCGAAAATCAAACCAATCCATTGTGTGTCTCTTATGTGTCTGTGTTCTGCTGGTGTTGTCTGTCGGTGCTCAAGAAGAACCGCTGGCAAGCACAACTGCTTCCGGGAAAACAGACCGCGACGCAATCAAACAGGCTTTAGCCGAGTTCAACTCGCTCATCGGTGGCTGGCGTGGCGTGGGTATGATCAAGCGAAATTCCCGGCGGGGCGCCTGGTCGGAAAAAGCAGAGTGGGTTTGGAAATTCAGCCCCAATTCCAGCAGCATTGCTTACCAGATTACAGATGGTAAGTTTCTCAAGTCGGCTGTGCTGTCTTATGATCCGCAGAAGAAAACTTATGTGTTAGCGACTGTGCAGCCTGATGGCAAGCAGCGGGATTACACCGGCACCTTGACCAAAGACACGCTGATTTTAGAATCACTGCCCGATCAGGAAGGAGCCGTATACCGCATTTCCATTCGTCGTCTGAATCAAAAGCGAACATTGGTCCTGTTTGAGCAACGCAACCGAGGCCAATCGTTTTATTACCGGTTAGCCGAAGTGGGCTACACCAGAGCAGGCACAAAACTGGCTGAGTCGGGAAGTGGCGGACCAGAGTGCATCGTGACAGGAGGCGCTGGTACAATCCAGGTGAGTTATCAGGGCAAAAACTATTACGTTTGTTGCAGTGGATGCAAACAGGCGTTTGAAGAAGATCCGGAAACGTTCATCGCGGAAGCAAAACAAAAAGCCGAGGTCCGCCGTAAACAGAAATCCAACCCGTAAGTCTTTCGGCTCTTAACTGAACGACCGCTTCCTGATTGGTGCGTGTTGCTCAAAAATCTTCGAGTGATGAGCCCAGGTCGTTCGCAGTTGCTTCGTTAGCCGGCTCTTCCAGAATCACTTCGGTTTTTGATAAATCGGTGCGGGGCAGGGGAATTCGCTCTTCCGACTGCGATTTCTTCGACAGCGGGTTCAACCATTTGGGGATTCGGGAAAAACGCGAAGGTTCTTCTGATTTTGCCTGCAGGATCACCGGTTCCAGCTCAACCGGTTGCTGCTGAGAAACATTTTGAATGGTGACGGGCTTCTCTTTTTTTGTATAAAATTCAAGACCAAAAAAAGGAGAGCGGCCGTTACTGTCCATTTGGAACATTTTATTAGCGAATCCCTGACATCCCGTCTGTGTGCCAATCAGAAGGGTACTAATGCAGAGAACTAAAATTAATCGCAGCCCGTTCATTTGTTGACTTATTCCATCCTTGTCCAAGTCAAAATTACTCGTATTATTTTGCGACCACTTCTGATTTGAACAGATCTCAATCATCATTCACTGTGGCCCGACCCCATAGCGGGATCATAACACATATCTCATCGGCTCACTTTGCGTGTCAGTTTGCTCAATTTCAGCAGATCGAAGCACCTCGTTGAAATATTTTCTGCTCCGGGAGGTTTAACCCCGGTAGTCTACCGAGTTACTCATCTGCAGTTGCTTCTGCCGTTCGATCTTCGATCTCATCTTCTGTTTCGACGGGAGGTTCACTCTGTTTGGGGACATCACGAAAACCAAGTGTATTTGTGATTGGTCCGTCACTTCCCATCTGGCAGCCTGTCCAAGGCAGAACACAGAAGATGGTACAGCAGATCGCAAGGTGTAATCGCTTATGCATTGGGATTCCTTTCCCAGTAATTCCTAATAACACCCCCATGATTTGAAGTGCGGTTCATATCAGGAATTCTATTTTAAGTGAAGAGCGTTTTGGGGGTCGGCACACTTCACTTCATGATTTTTGGCACACCTTTCAGAAGCCCGTTTTTATCTGTTGATTTTTCTCGACATGTTGCTTTGGGACAACCAGCCGCTAACTGGCTATCTCAAAATGACTTACGAGCATAAGTCTCTTTTGTCCCCGGAACGTGTGGCGATTTGGCCTCATTGTGCATCTGAGCCGATGGAGCCTGCTCCAGAAAAAATGCTTGAAATGTAATGTTTCTATCCCATTACATATCAATGGGTTATGGTTACGGACTTGAACGGATTGTAAAAAGATTTTGACGCGGGAACCCGAGTGGTATTCAGATTGCTTTACATCCCAGTATCAACTTTGAAACAGCTAACTCGATGCAAACCTTTTAATACACAACCAGG
>Ga0222668_1000047_pt1 | contig 94466 bp, 93 predicted proteins | sample AntAcemetagen728_FD_179823 | JGI IMG/M metagenome (GOLD analysis project Ga0222668, IMG submission 179823) | Saline water microbial communities from Ace Lake, Antarctica - #728 | ecosystem: Environmental > Aquatic > Non-marine Saline and Alkaline > Saline | place: Antarctica: Ace Lake...
TCGGACACGATGCGTTTATTTTCGGTCCGGGCAAAGGTCACGGCGGCTTCAACCAATTGCGATGCGAGGCCACGTCCCTGCAAGGCCTCCGGGACTTCGGTAGGGGTAAAGATGATGGCGTTGCCGTCGAGACGATATTCGGCCACGGAGAGGTGGCCACCCACGGTGGTTTCAAATCGCTGGGCCACGGAGTTGTGGGTGATGGCTGGGGGTGTCACAGGGTGGGAGTGGTGCTGACGGCGGTTTTCATGACGAAGAGAGAGGGGGGCGAAGAGCCAGCAGGGCGAGGAGTCGTCCGGTGCGGCCTTTTTCTCGGCGGTAGGAATAGTAGTGGTCCGGGTCGGAGGCGGTACAAATTCCGCAATCCTGCACGTCGTTCACTCCGGCCTCGCGGGCCTGCTGGAGAATGGCTGCGGCGATATCGACTTCGTAGTGCGGGGGGCGGATGCAGGGCCCGATTTGAATAACCAAGTCCGCAGGGGCGACGCCAAACTCTCTTCCCAGGGTGGCAATGGTGTGGGGGACAATGCCCAGTTCGGTGCCTTTTTTTCCGGAGTGGGCGAGTGCAATGGCCCGACCTTTTTTATCAGCAAAATAAACGGCGGCGCAATCCGCGACGTAAATGGCCAGACAAATCCCGGGGGAGGAGGTCACGAGGGCATCGGCGCCTGCGATGGGGGTGGCCGGAGGGGCTTCCACCCGGGCAACGAGAGCTCCGTGGACTTGGCCAGCATGAGCGAAAGGCTGGTCCTGAAACCCGAGGCTGTCGGCGGTCTCCCGATGAATGGTGTTAAGACGGGCGAGGGCGGTTTCCCGGTCGGTGGCGACGTCCACTCCCGGGCAGCGCTGAAGAAAGGCGGCCCGCAGAAAGGGAAGCGCATCCAGACGGGGAAACGATTCCGCCGGGCAGGCCGTCACTTGCTGGAGCGGCTGGAGGATTTTTGCTTCTTGGTTCCTCCCTCTTCGAGAATCGGTTGGATGGGATCCTCGCCTTTGAAGGCCCGAGGGAGTTTCGACTGCGGTCGATTGGGATCGGTTGCTTTCTGGAAACGTTTGCGTTCGCCGGAATTGAGGGCCTGCGGATTGAGCGGACGGACCAGAGGGTCGTCGAATGTCTCCACATACTGAGTATCGAGTGAGAGCGCAAAGTCATAGCTGGCCATGGCAGCAATGTAATCGTAGCGGGCCTGGAGGACATTGGACTGCGCGGTGAGAAGCTGGGTTTGGGCATTGAGGACATCGAGCTGGGTGCCAGCGCCGGCGTCCAGTCGTTCGCGGGAGAGTCGGAGCGCTTCCGTGGCCTGCACGACGCTGGCGGTGGTGGCGTCGATGGTTTCCTGGGCTTGGGTCAAATTGGAAATGGCGACTTGAACATCAAGGACGACCTGACGAATGGCATTGTCGTAATTATTTTTCGCCTGCATGAGTTGCGCCTTGGCTTGGGAGACATTCCCGTAGGTCTCCCCGGCATCCCAAATATTCCATGAGCCGGAGGCCCCAAAGAACCAGCCTTGGACGAGTGCGCCGAGGTTTTGCGATCCCATGTTGTTGGTGTATTCGTAGCCGGCGTTGGCATTGATGGAGGGCAGCCAACCGGCGATCTGGACATTAACATTGGAGGCATTGACAAGGATGTCTTGGCGCTGGGCCTTGAGGGCGGGATTGCGGGCAATGGCAACGCGAATGGACTCATTCGGATCGACTTTGCGCACGCTATAGCCGAGTGTGCCGACGACATTGAAGGGAACTTCGCTGGGGCTGCCTGCGGGGTAGTCCATGCCGAGGAGTTGGACCAGCTGATAGAGCGCGATGCGATAGCTGTTCTCCGCCTGGATGAGGGGGGGCTTGGCATTGGCCAACTGGACTTCCGCCTGGAGTACATTGAAACGCGGCACCGTGCCGGCGTCGTAGCGATTCTGTTGGTCCTGCACCTGTTGTTGAAGGAGGGCGACATTTTGTTGCTGCGCGACGATGAGGGCGCGGTTGAGGATGACTTGGTAGAACTGGGTGATGATTTGCGAAACAATATTGTCCACTGTGGAGCGGAGGGCAAAAAAGGCGGCGTCGTAGGAGGCGGAACCGGCGCGAATCCCTGCGATGGTGGCCCCGCCGTCGAAGATCAACTGGGTGCCTTGAAATTGGATGTTCCAGGTCTGGTTTTGGACATCCTGACTTCCTCCGCCCAGAGTGAGGATGGTGGGTTTGCCCCCGTTGGGGTTGGGGATTTCAATCGTGCTGTTTTCCTGGGTCTGCCCGCCGGTGGTGAGGGACTCTTGGGTCTGGTTGTAGCTGCTGCTAATGCCAATTTTGGGCAAGGCCTGGGATGTGACCGAGATGAGTTGACCGCGGGTGAGGCGGATTTGCTGGATGGCATTGAGGATGTTTGGATTCTGCTTGAGCGCGATGCGGACGGCATCGTTGAGCATCATGTCGGCCACCTGCGAATTGCGTTGCTTGGCGATTAGGATGGTGAGCGATTTCTCGAAGGTGGCCATGACCATCTTTTGCTGCACGGCAAGATCTTCGCTGCTTTGGAGGGCATCGGTTTCCGTGCCGGGCTGGAGAGGTTCTGATTCCTGGGCGGGCGGCAAAGGCAAATTCAACTGATCGGACAAGGTCGAAGCATCCGTGACCACCGGCGTCGGCATGGCGGGCGGATTCAGAGGCATGGTTCCGACGGGAAGCGGCGTCGGTGCAGGGGTGATCGCGGGAGCGGAGGCCGGAGAAAGCGAAGGAGCCGATTCCGGCAGAGGCGAGCTCAGCGGGCTTGGGGACGGCAGGGTCCACGGCGTGGTGCTAGGCAGGGCAAACGGGGCGGCTCCGGGTGTCGAGTACGGTGTGGGGCTGGGGAGAACCCAAGGGGTTGGCGTGGCCGAAGGGGTTGGCGCGGGCGTGGGTGAGACGCTCGCTGCGGGCGACTGGGCAAAAACCGAGGGAAGGCTAACCGAGGCGGCCAAGAAGAGTCCAAGAGGAAGGGCTGGTCGAAATTTCATGAGTGATTCTTGTTTTGGCAGTAGGAGTAAATGCGTTCGTAAATATTTAGCCACGCGCTTTGTTCGTGCGGCGGAAGCATGCCCATGATCTCGGTGAGATTGGTCACGATGTCCTGCCGGATTCGCTCGACGAGGGCTCGGCCTTTTTTGGTGATTTTTACGAGGACCTTGCGGCGATCATTGGCGGCGTGCGCCCGCTGGACATAACCGAGGTTTTCCAGGCGATCCACCAACCCGGTGGCAGCGGCGGTCGAATGGCTCATTTTCTCCGCGATCTCGCTCATGGAAAGCGGCTTTTCTTGGGTGTCGATGTGGCCCAAAATAAAAAACTGGGGGAAAGAAACCTGTCCGGGGGTGAGTTCTGCGGAAAGCTGCAACATGAAACATCGCTGCAGCGACAAAACAATATCCGCCAACCGCTCCACGTCGGAGGAAGTGGGCGATGGAGTGCTGACAGTCATGGGCGAATCGTTAACGAGGTTGAAAGTAAAATAATCTTAATAGATTTTGTCAACCGGGAACTCGCGGCTCTGGTGCGATCAAGGAGGGGGGGAAGCGATCGCGGAAATCCTCAGGGTTTGATGACTTTATCTCCTGGGGAGGGATGGCCTTTCACAATGTCGGCGATGAGGAAGGGCGGGTTTTTGAGAGCGCTCATTTGGAGGGTGGCTGTTTCTTTGCGATTGGCAATACAGAGAAGCTCGGTGCCGGCTTCGAGGTTTCCGAAGCTGACGGCATCGATGAGGACAAAGCTGTCCGCAAGATTAATCATCTTAATCACTCCAACAACTTGAGGAGGGAGGGCTTGGGGAGCCTCGGGCCCTTTGGGGAAGAGCATCCCTGGCCAATTCAGCGGCCAAGCATAGTCCAGAACGGATCGGCGCAGTGTGTTGGCGGTAGGGGGCGAGGGCGTTGGGTCCGGAGTGGGAGCGGGAGTCGGAGAAGGGGCCGCAGCGGTTTCTCCAGAAGGGGCGGATTGTGGTGGGAAAATCTTGTCCTTGAGGGCGCAGCCGGGCAGGAGCAGGCCAATCAAAGAGAGGAGGGTAAGAAGAACGGAGAACTTTTTCACGATGGGATTATCCGCATCCTCCGGCGCCGCAGCCGCAGGAGTTGGTATGAGTGTGCCCGCCGGATCCGGAGGAGGCGGTCACGAGGCCGTAGCCGCCGGTAATAACGCGGCGGATGGGGGCTCCGCTTTCGGGATGTTTCGTCAGGGCCGAGTCTTTGATGCTTTGCCGGATCTCAATTTGCTTGGGTTTGACACCGGGCCGGGCAGGGATGGTTTCGTAAACATAAGTCGGCATGGGGAAGAGTGATGAGTGAAGCGGGAGGGGAGGCAAGAAAAATCCTCCGAGGAAGGATGGGGAATGAGGCGAAGAGTCGCAAGAATCAATTTGGTAGCGACAAGCCGTTGCGAACGTAAAATGTTCCGTTTTGAAAGCCAGGCCTCGGAGGCATTGTATTCTGCGTTGTTGCCGCTCCTAGGCGAAATGTCGAAGAACTCGGAACGAGTTTCTGGGGTCTTTTTCTTAGGCGTGGATTTGAAGCCGCACTTGTCACTTGTCACTGGTCGCCCGTCCCTTACAAAGGGACTATGCCGAAGGTTTGCTATTTGGGTCCCGAAGGAACATTTTCCCATATCCTGGCCCGAAAAAAATTTGGGGCCCGGGCCGAACTCGTGGCTTGTCCGACCTTTGAAGCGATTTTTGAACGGGTCCGGGAGGAACCGGGCACCCTCGGGTTGGCTCCGATTGAAAATTCCAGCGGAGGAACTGTCTATGATTCGGTCGATTTGCTCATTCGCAATGCGGGACAGATTTTTATTCGGGAGGAATTGGCTTTGGATGTGCGCATCGGGCTACTGGGCCACAAGGCAACGGGGATCACGACCGTCTATTCGCATTTTGTGCAAATCAAACATCACGCCGATTGGTTGAAGGCCCGGTATCCCCGGGCTCGCTTGGTCGAGGTCAGCAGTACGGCGGTTGCGGCCCAGAAGGCCGCAGCGAGTCGGCAAGCGGCTGCTTTGGCATCCCCGGGGGCGGCGGAAATCTACGGATTGAAAATGCTGGAAATGCCATCGGTCGGGCCGGCGGTGAACGTGACCCATTTTTTCGTCATTGGGACGAATCCGCCGGATGCGCCTCCGGGGACGGCTAAAAAAAAGACCGGCTTGGTCGCCACGCTGCCGAATGTGTGCGGGAGCCTTCATCAATTTCTGGGTCCGTTCGCGCGGCAAAAAGTCAGTCTTTCGCGGATTGTCTCTCGTCCCGTCCCCGGACAGCCGCAGACGTATGTGTTTTTTGTCGAAATTGAAGGGGGGCCGGACGAGGCTCCGGTGGCCGCCGCCCTGGCTCGGGCGGGGATCCTGGCGGAGAATTTGGACCTGCTCGGGACCTATCGGGCGGGGCGTCGGTTTAAATCGTAGATTGCCAAGCGGCTCCAGTTTTGACAATCAGTCCTCATCCTTATGAAACGTATCGCGATTTTAATCTTCGTTCTCACCGCCAGCCTGCACGCGGAAGAGGCCGCCACGATCACCATCCGCAAAGGCGACACCACCAGCGTGGCTTTGAAAACTCTCGGCGGAGGCGAAGGGGGGGAGGCCACCAAGGTCTTGCAAAATGATCTCGATCTTTCGGGGTTGTTTAAGGTTTCTCCGCCCGAGCGGGCTTCCTATGTCATCGGAGGATCGGCCTCCGGCGGATCCTTGACCGGCGAGGTCGCCGATCCCAGGGGCGAGGTGGTGCTGAGGAAAACCTACCAGGGGGATGTTCGGTCCGCGGCCCACCAATTCGCCGACGACATTGTCGAAACGCTCACCGGCCAGAAGGGGATCGCCAACTCCAAGATTGCCTTTGTTTCCAATCGTTCCGGTCGCAAAGAAATCTACACCGCCGACTACGATGGTGCCAATGTGAAGCAGATCACCCGCGATGAAGCTATCAGCGTCGCGCCCGCCCTCTCGGCGGACGGGCGTCAACTCGCCTACACCGGATACCAAAGCGGTTATGCCGATATTTATCTCATTGATCTGGTCTCGGGCGCTCGCAATCGCGTGGTCAAATTTCCCGGCACCAATTCCGGCGCTTCCTTTTCTCCCGATGGAAGTCGGATCGCCTGCTCTTCGAGCAAGGACGGAAACCCAGAACTTTATGTGGTTGGTGCCAATGGCCGCGGCGCCCGTCGTTTGACCCGGACGAGCGGTGTCGAGTCGTCTCCGACCTGGTCTCCAGATGGTTCGCAGATCATCTATTCCTCCGACGAGCGGGGTGGTCCCCAATTGTTCAGCATTGGCGCGGGAGGCGGCAGCGGGCAGAAAATCTCCACCGGATACGATTATTGCACCGAACCCAGTTGGTCTCCGGATGGGAGCAAAATTGCCTTCACCGCCAGGACCGGAGGATTTTCCATTGCCATGAAGCCGCTGCAGGGCGGCTCCACCTCGATTCTAGCCACGGGCGAAAATCCCGTCTGGGGGGCCAATTCCCGACATGTTATTTTCAGCTCGGGTTCCAGCCTGATCCTGCTCGATACCCAGAATGGGCGTCAGGTCCCGGTGGTGACCGGCCTCGGCAAAGTGACCGAGCCGACCTGGTCGCGGTGATCCCAAAGGATCGCATCGTTTCTTCAGTCGCCGATTGATTTTTTTCCAAAAGTCTCTATATACCGATTCCTATCATGAAATTGTTTTTGACCCTGAGTATGGCCGCGCTGGTCGCGGTGACCCTGACATCTTGCAAAAAGAAGACCTCCGATCAATTTGCCGGCATGGATGGAGATTATATTTCCGGCACGCCCTTGCCTGATCGGATCGATGGGTCCAGTTTTCTTGGCGGCAATGTGACCCGGGGACAATTTTCTCCCATCTATTTTGACTATGACAGCATGACCGTCTCGGATTCGGAATTGATGAAAGTTGAGCAGGTAGCCACCGCCATGGGTGCGATGAACAAAACGGTCATTATTGCAGGGTTTACCGATGAGCGCGGAACCGAGGAATACAATCGCGGGCTGGGCGAGAAGCGGGCCCAGGCCGTGCGCGAGGCTCTTATTTCCATGGGCGTGAGTGGAGGCCGGATCCAAACGGTCAGCTTCGGCGAGGAAATGCCTGCCGATCCCGGGAGCGGGGATTCCGCTTGGTCTTTGAATCGCCGCGCAGAATTCGGCGTGGTCAAATAGTACGCCGTGCGCGTGCCCATGCTTGATCTCACCCGCCAGCATGAGCGGGTGCGCGAAGTCGTTCTTGAGCGGGTGGAGGCGGTCTTTGAGAGCCAACAATTCATCCTCGGCCGGACGGTGGAGGATTTTGAAAGCGCTTTCTGCGCGCAGTTTGGCTCCGCCCATGCCGTCGGGATGTCTTCGGGCACCGACGCCCAACTGGCGATCCTCATGGCGCTGGGAATCGGGGTGGGCGATGCCGTGGTCACCACGCCGTACTCATTTTTCGCGACTGCTGGCTGCATTCACCGTGTGGGGGCCGAACCTCTCTTTGTCGATATCCGGGGGGATACGCTGGCCATGGATGCGGAGAAACTGCGCGAATTTCTGACGACCCGTTGTCGCCGGGAGGCGGATGGCGGGTTGCGTTCGCCCAGCGGCCAGCGGGTGCGTGCCATCATTCCCGTCCATCTCTTCGGAGCCTGCGCGGACATGGATGCGCTCAATGCGGTGGCTGCGGAATTTGATTTGTTCGTGCTTGAAGATGCCGCCCAGGCTATTGGGTCCGAATATCCGTCCAAGGTCCACGGTTGTCAGCAGGCGGGCACGATGGGAACGGCCTCTTATTTTAGTTTTTTCCCGACCAAGAACCTCGGGGCGGCCGGAGATGCTGGCTTGGCTGTCTGTCAAAGTGAAGAACTGGCGACGGAGTTGCGGCGGGTGCGTAATCACGGAATGGACCGCCAATACCAGCACCGCGTGGTGGGGGGGAATTTCCGTTTGGACGCCGTCCAGGCCGCCGTTCTCCATGCCAAGTTGCCCTACGTGGCGGAATGGAATGCGGCCCGGCGCCAAAACGCCGATTTGTACCGTCAGGGATTTGCGGATTTAGGCGAACGCATTCAAGTGCCGGTCGAGCCCTGGCGGGAAAGCGGGCTTGCGGGCCATCATACCCATCATCAATATGTCATCCGCGCTGAGCGCCGGGACGCTTTGTTGGGCCATCTCACGGAGGCGGGCATTGGGCATGCCGTCTATTATCCCCAGCCCTTGCACCGACAGGAATGTTTTGCCCATCTCGGGTATGCCGAAGAATCTCTGCCGGAAGCTGAGCGGGCATCCCGGGAAACCGTGGCCCTGCCCATTTATCCGGAATTGCGTGGCGACGAACTGGCGTCCGTGGTGGAAGCGGTTCGCGACTTTTATCTCAAATAGGACAAAACCTCAAGGGAAGCGGGGTGGCCGACGTGGGATTTACCGGGCGAGAAAACTTCTTGGCGGTTGGGATTTTTAAAGTTTTCATTGCCACCTGCTGAAATTCGGTTATTTTTCCGTCCCTTTTCCCATGCCAAAGACTACTCCACGCAATAAGACGCGCAAAGCCGCCGCGAAACGTTTCAAAATCACCGGTACCGGCAAGCTGCTCCGAGCCAAGGCTGGCAAACGCCATTTGGCGGAATGCAAAAACCGCAAAACCAAGCGCAGTCTTGGCAAGACGGTTGTCGTGCATCCGTCCGACCACGCTCGGGTCAAAGCGTGTCTGCCTTTCGCTTAACCGATTAAATTTTCATAGATCCGCCGGACTTCCCTGAAAATGATTCAGGGATCACGGAACTGGTGAGTCCACGGATCTCAACCTAAAACAGCCGGTTCCAAGGAGCTCCGGGCCGCAAGGTCTTGGAGACAAAAAATATGCCACGTGCAACCAACTCGCCCGCCAGCCGGGCTCGTCGCAAGAAGGTCATCAAAGCCGCCAAAGGCTATCGGGGCCGCCGTTCCAAGCTCTTTCGTTATGCGAAAGATGCCCAAATGAAGGCCAAATACTGGGCCTATCGCGATCGCAAAACCCGCAAACGCAACTTTCGCGCCTTGTGGATTAGTCGTCTCAACGCCGCCGTTCGCACCGAAGGGATCAGCTACAATCGTTTCATCGAGGGACTGAAGACCGCCGGAATCATGCTCGATCGCAAGGTTCTTTCGGATCTCGCGGTGAACGAAGAGGGGGCCTTTAAGAAAATCGTAGCCCAGGCGAAAGCCGCCTACGACGCTAAGGCCGAAGTGACAGCCAAAGCCCTAGAGACCGCCAAAGCGGCCTAAGGAAGCGGGGTGGGGCGGGTTGTTTCAACCCACCCCCTCCCACTATGGCCGGTTCGATGAACTGGCTCCGCTGATATTTCCATGGAAGACCGTATCGCGGCTTTGCAGAAGGGTGCGGTCGCTGCCATTGAGGCTGCAACTGACCGCCGGTCATTGGAGGGAGCTCGCGTCGCGCACCTTGGCAAAAGTGGGGAAATCACCCGCTTGAGCGAGGGGATGCGTGAGGTGGCTAAGGAAGACCGTCCCCGGGTGGGCAAACTCCTCAATGAACTTCGTCAGGCAGTCAACGCGGCTCTGGAGTCCAAAGAGTCCGCTCTGGCCTCTGAAGAAGATGCCGCCGCGCTGGCGGCTCTCGACATCACTCTCCCCGGGACCCGGCGAGAGTCGGGCTCGATTCATCCGCTGACCCATTTGTTGGACCGAACGGTGGGCATTTTTCGCCGGCTGGGATTCGTTCTTGCCGATGGGCCGGATATCGAAACCGAGTGGCATTGTTTTGATGCGCTCAATACGCCCGCCGATCATCCGGCGCGCAATGAGCAAGATACCTTTTATTTGCCCGATGGGCGCTTGCTCCGGACCCACACCTCCTCCGTGCAGGTTCGGGTCATGGAGGGACAGGCCCCGCCGGTGCGGATCATTGCTCCGGGTGCGGCCTATCGTCGGGACGAAGTCGATGCGACTCATCTGGCCCAATTCACCCAAATGGAAGGCCTCTATGTGGACCGGCAGGTTTCCGTGGCGGATCTCAAAGGGACCTTGGAATATTTCTTCCGCGAGTTGTTTGGCTCCGAGACCGAACTGCGGTTCCGACCGCACTTTTTTCCTTTCACCGAGCCGAGCTATGAAATCGATATCCGAGCCCGGGCCCTGGGCGGAAAATGGATGGAATTGGCGGGATGTGGCATGGTCGATCCGGCAGTCTTTGAAGAAATTTGTCAAAAGCGCGGCGACCGGGTCTTTGATCCCGAGGAAGTGACCGGATTTGCCTTTGGATTTGGACTCGACCGCTTGGCCATGAATCTGATCCAGATTCCGGACATCCGAATTTTGGTCGAGAATGACCTTAGATTTTTGCAACAATTTCCGGCATGAAGATTTCTCTGAATTGGCTGCGTGAATGGACCGAACTCCCGGAAAGTGTCTCCGCGTTGAGCGAGTTGTTGACCCGGGCGGGGGTGGAAGTTGAGGGGGTGCTGACCCATGGGGTCGATTTACCCCAGGTGGTCGTGGCCGAGATCCTTTCTTCCGAACAACATCCTGACGCCGATCGACTGAGCGTCTGCCAGGTGAATGATGGCAGCGGCGAACCTCGGCAAATTGTTTGCGGAGCGAAGAATTATCAAGTGGGTGACAAAGTCCCCTTGGCCTTGCCGGGCGCGGTGCTGCCTGGGGATTTTAAAATCAAGGTGGGCAAGTTGCGCGGGATCAAAAGCGAAGGGATGATGGCTGCGGCCGATGAACTCGGTTTGCCCAAAGGGGAGGATGGCTTGCTCATTCTGCCGAAGGACGCGGTGGCCGGAGCTCTTTTATCGACAATTTTTCCGGCGGAAACGGTTTTGGATTTGGAAATCACCCCGAATCGGCCCGACTTATTGAGTCACATTGGGATGGCCCGTGAGGTGGCGGCCTTGTCTGGGAAAACGGCCAAGGCTCCTTCGGAGCCCGAAGGCCCCAGGCCCAAAATTGCCGGTTCGGTCGAAGTTGAGCCGTCTTTGTGTTCGGTTTATACTTTGCAAGCCTTGGACGGGATCACGGTGGGACCGAGTCCCGATTGGCTGCAGCGCAAATTGGAAGCCGTCGGTCTGCGTTCCATCAACTCCGTGGTGGACGTGACCAATTACGTCCTCATGGAGACCGGGCAACCCCTGCACGCTTTTGATGCCGACAAGGTGACGGGCGAGATCCGGGTGCGCCTCGCTGGCGAGACTCGGAACTTTGCGGCTTTGGACGACCGGGAATACGAACTCGACTCGGGAGATTTGGTTATTGCCGATGCCTCCGGTCCGATCGCGCTGGCGGGAGTCATGGGGGGACGCGACAGCGGCGTCACGATCGAAACAACCAGGGTTCTGCTTGAGAGCGCTTGTTTTGACTCCGCTTCGGTTCGCAAAACGTCCCGCGCATTGGGATTAGCAAGCGATTCCAGTCATCGCTTTGAACGCGGGGTGAACCCGGAAGGCGTCCTCCCGGCTTCCCGTCGGGCGACCGCAATGATTTTAGAATTAGCCGGAGGATCGCTGGGGGAATTGCGGGCGACCGAACTGCCAACCCCAGGCGCACGAGACCGCATCGTGCGATTGCGTCCCGAACGCCTCGCTGCCGTTTTAGGCGTATCCGTTCCGACAGAAGACGTGGCGCGGATCCTGACGGGATTTGGACTCACGCCGACCGAAGCCGGATGGAAGGTTCCGGGATTTCGCCCGGATTTGACCCGCGAAGTGGATCTGATCGAGGAGATTGCCCGCGTCATCGGAATGGAGGCTATTCCGGGCAAAATTTCCGCCACTCCGGCGGTGCCGACCGCAGCCGATGCGACCTATGATTTCCAAATGAGCGTGCGCCGGAAATTGGCGGCTCAGGGGCTGAGCGAAGCGCGGACCAGCGCTTTGGTGGCCGTTGGACGGGAATCCGGGGAGGCCATTCGTCTGCGCAATCCACTGGGCGAAGATCAGGCGTTTTTACGTACCAGTTTGGTGCCGGAACTCCTCACCGCGCTCACTCACAATATCCGGCAGGGAGCCGAGCGGGTCGCCGTGTTCGAGATCGGGAGAACTTTTCATCCCGCCGCTCCGGAAGAAACCGGAACCCTCGCGGTGGTTTTGTTTGGGGCGAGCGAGGCCAGCGATTGGCGGGGAACGCCCGGCCGGGCCTATGATTGGCACGATGCCCGGGGCTGTCTCGAGGCGCTTTTGCCGGGGCCATGTACTCTTCGTCCCGCCCCTACCCGGGCTCCGTTTGCGCTCATGGCAGAGATCTTTTTTGGGGAGAAATCCTTGGGGATTCTCGGACAACTGGCCCCATCGGAAGCGAAAAAATTCGATGCGGAAGGTCCGGTCTTGGCTGGGGAAGTTTCCCTCATGGCCTTAGAGTCCTTGCAAAGCAGTTTTGTCGCCCGGGACCTGCCGCGTTTTCCCGCGATTGTTCGCGACATGGCCCTGCTTTGTCCGCGGGATCTTCCCTACGCAGAAATTGCCGAGACGCTCCGTTCCTCCGGGGAGGCTTTGTTGGCCGGCGTGGATGCCTTTGACGTCTTTGTCGATTCGTCGGGAGAAAAGGTGCCGCTGGATCAGAAATCGATCGCGATTTCCTTGACATTCCGGTCCCCGGAGCGGACACTCAGCGGAGAGGAAGTCAACATCGCCTGCGAGCGTCTGAAGGAAAACCTCGGAAGCAAGTTGGGGATCGATTTTCGATAAGTTCTCTCAACAATTTAAATTTTGTTCGTTGCAAGACGGACGACAGCATTTGTCCTGCGGTGTTCGCGATTACACGACGCAAACTCCCGATCCGATAAATAATATGTTATCCCGGAGACTAGGCTGTGTGGAGCAATGACATGCCTTAATTGGACTTCAGCGCACTGCACAGCGGTTATCCACTCTCACTCTGAGGGAACGGGATATGCGCCAGAACGGCATTGCGGGACAATCTTTTCAGCGGCCTCATCCTCGCCTCGGCGGCGGATGAGGTCGCTTTTTTTTGGGGGAGGCCTCTTTGCCCCGCCCGCCGAGGTTGCCAAGTTCCCGGAAAATGCCTAAACTCCCCTTGTTGTGAGCGTATTGGAATCCATCGTCAAAGACCTCGAAACCCTGCCTGCGCCCAAGCTGGTGGAGGTGGCGCACTATGTCAGCCGCCTCAATTCGCGTCGGCGGGAGGAACGCCTTACAGCCCTCAGGGCCACGGCGGGTTGCCTGAGCGAGGAGGAAGGCGAAGCCTTTGAGAAAGCCGTGCGCGAAGAAGGCGGCCGAATCGACCTCAATGACTGGAAATAGCGTTCTGCTGGATAGCCGCGTTATCGTGCGCCACTTCCGCGACGCGGCGGCACTCTCCGACAAACTGGCCGCCTACGAGGAACTTTACGTTCCGCAAACCGCCCTGGGAGAACTTTATTATGGGGCGTTCAAATCGGGCCGGGCCGAGAAAAATATCGCCCAAATCGAGCGATTCCTTGTGGCCGCCGATGTTCTGGGTGCTGACAACGAGACCGCCCGGCAATACGGGCAGATCGCCGCGCAGTTGGCACGGAACGGAACACCCATCCCGCAAAATGACATTTGGATCGCGGCGGTAGCCATTCAGTGCGGACTGCCGGTCGCCACCGCAGACGACCACTACCGGCGGGTGGAGGGGTTGAGTGTCCTGCTCTGGTAGCTGGCCCGCCGCGTTCTTCCTTTAGCTCTCCCGGCTGGGGCTAAAACCGGCCATCTTTCGCGAGGGTTTCCGGTGTGAGGAGGAAATTTTTCAACCCCCTTGCTTTGACGTTGAGTGGCGGCGAAGAATGCCTATGCTCCCGGCATGGAAGCATTATTGGCTCTTGAGGATGGGACGATTTTTCGTGGTGAACTTTTTGGGGCCCCCGTGGTTCAAACCGGGGAGATTTGTTTCAACACCTCCATGACCGGCTACCAGGAAGTGCTCACGGATCCTTCCTATCGCGGTCAGATCGTGGCCATGACTAATCCGCTGATCGGCAATACGGGGATCAATACTGTCGATCAGGAAAATGATCAGGTCCAACTGCGGGGATTTGTCATTGAGGAATTGAGTCCGGTGGTGAGCAACTGGCGGGCGGAGATGAGCTTGTCGGAATATTTGGAGAAGCACGGCATTCCCGGAATTCAGGGAATTGACACCCGGTCCTTGACCCTGCGATTGCGCAGTTCGGGAGCCACCCGGGCCTGTTTGTATCCGGGCTCGGATGCGGACAAAGCCCTCGCCCTGGCGAGGGGCGCAGCTTACGAAGGGGTGGATTTTGTCAGCGAAGTGACCACGAAGACATCCTATCGCTGGGACCCGGAAAATGCCCTCAGCCGCAAGTGGGTCCTCGCCAGCGGCCAAACGTCGGACTCGGTCCCCGGCGATGATTTAGGAAATATGTATCGGCCCCTTTCTCCGACTCGGCGGCGTATCGTCGCTTGTGATTTTGGGATGAAAAAAAACATCCTCCGGTCCCTGCGTCAAAACGGCTTTGACGTCGAAGTGGTGCCAGCGGGAACTTCGGCCGAGGACATTTTGGCCAGGAACCCTGAGGGCGTATTTTTATCCAATGGGCCGGGGGATCCTGCCACCTTAGATTCGGCCCGGGAAATGGTCCGTGGCCTAGTCGGAAAAAAACCGCTTTTTGGCATTTGTCTCGGCCACCAGTTGCTGGCCTTGGCGCTTGGGGGTAAGACTTTCAAGTTGAAATTCGGGCATCGCGGGGCCAATCAACCGGTGAAAAACCTCCGGACCGGCGCGATTGCGATCACGTCGCAGAACCATGGGTATGCCGTGGATCCGGATTCGCTGCCCTCCCATGTCGAGGTAACCCACATCAATCTCAACGATGGGACGGTGGCTGGCCTGCGTCACCGTGACGTTGCTGCCTTCAGCGTTCAATACCATCCCGAGGCTTCACCGGGGCCGCATGATGCGGAAGGGTTCTTTGATGACTTCGCCAAAGAGGTTGATGCCGCCACCGAAAACGCCTAAGAATATTTTATGGCGAAACTTCAAGTCCTTCTTTCCGATGACAATGAGGTCATTCATGACTTGGATGATGAGAGGATCACGATTGGTCGTTTGCCTGACAATGCCATTCAGATTGAGGACGACTCGGTTTCCAGCCACCATGCGGAACTCGTGTCCGAAGGCGGTTCTTATCGCCTGCGCGATCTCGATTCCACCAATGGCACTTTCGTTAATGGCGAACCGGTAAAAGAGCTTTTGCTTGCCTCGGGAGCCAGGGTTCGGATCGGACGGGTCGATGCCAGTTTCACCAAGGACGAGGTTCGCAGCGACGCCGCTCAACCGGCGCCGGAATCACCCACGAAATCTGCTGCCGCCGCCGCCTCGAGTGCGCGTCCCGCGGAGTTCGCCAGTTCTTCTCCGGTGCCACGAGGAGGCAAAGAAAAAGATCCCGTGGATATGGCCATGTTCGGACTTGCGGCATTGGGAATCCTCACGGCCGCAGCCGCTGCTTATTTCGTCTTTACAGGCGTGGCGTAAGATTCCCGCATCTCCGCGTTCCCCTCTCCTCACTCCGCCGAAGGCGGCTAGTCGCCTAACTCGACATTCCAATAGGCGAGGTCGAGGAAATGCTTCCAGCTATCGTGATGGTTGGGCGTAAATGTGATGTGAACGAAGGGACGCCATTTCGGGCGCTTGGGTTTCCGGATCAAATGCATTTGCGCCTCATGGGGGAGACGGTTGCGCTTTCGCGTATTGCAGGGAATGCAGGAACAAACAATGTTTTCCCAGGTCGTTTGGCCTCCGCGGTCCCGTGGAAGTACGTGATCGAGATTGAGATCACGGCGATCCAGGGTTTTTCCGCAATATTGACAGGTGTTTTTATCGCGTTCGAAGACGTTGTGGCGGGTGAACTTCACCTCCTTCTTCGGAAGGCGTTCGAAGAGCAGGAGGACAATGATGCGAGGAACCCGGATGTTGATCGAAATCGTTTTGACCATTTCAGGTTCCGGATTAAGACGGGAGAGATCTTGCCAACTATTGAAATCGTGGGTGAAGAAATTTCTTTCTTCGTCCGTGGAGACCACCTGGGCGTGCCCCTGGTAGAGGAGGGTGAAGGCCCGACGTACGGAACACGTATTGACCGCCTGCCAAAGGCGGTTGAGAACCAAAACCGGCTGATCAAGGACAGAATCCATAGGGATGGCGTGTTCATTCCGCAGCCTTGAAAAGGCCAACCGGAATCCGCGGAAGCTAGCACTCAGGGAAGCGAGTTGTCAACAATTCGAGGCGGATTGTTAATAAATTGTAACATCTTCGTTTGAACTCACTTGTGTCCATCTTTGGCCGGGGGAATTGGGCTTGATTTGAGCAAGGGATTCCACCATCTTAGCGGTCCCCTTTTCTGAAAAATGCAACGTCTTGCTCTTCTTATGCTCGTAGTTGTGGCGTCGCTCACGACGCCCGTCTCGACGCGTGCAGAGGACGCCTCGGATCTTTTTCTTTCCGCTTATCAGAATTTTCAGACCGCGGATAAGCTGGTCGGGGAAGGGAATTTACGTGAAGCCTTGGATAAATATGAGGCAGTGGAAAAGGTGCTCTTGGAGATATCGAGGGCGGCTCCGGATTGGCAACCCCTCGTGGTGGAATACCGCTTAAAAAAGACGCGGGAGAATATTGCTCGATTGGATACGGAAGTGGCCGATCTGCCTCCGAGAGTGGAACCGATCGAAGGAGAATTGCCTGTGGTGGATCGGACTCGTTCCTCCGCCCCGGTGATCTCCACGGCTCCGGTGATCAGCGTGCGCCCCCCGCCCGGGGTTAGAACTTCGCCCCGGACTCAGCCGCCGCCACGTCAGCGGTCCCATTCGGCTCAGGATCAAATTTTGGATCTCAAGGACCAATTGGCTGCGACCAAGCAGGATAACGAGCGTTTGAATGCCCGCCTGCAGAGTGCCTTGGTTGAGGTGGATAAAACCAAGGTCAACGTGGTGGACCTGCGATCCCAATTAGCCCAGGCTACCGCGGTCCTCGAGAATACCCGCCAGGATAGAGACGACTTTTCCAGCGTCCGGGCAGAATTTGACAAGCGGGTCGTGGGATTGCTTCAGAAGTTGACCGAGTCGGAGGCTGAGCAGGAGGTTTTGACGGATGAAAATGCCCGTTTGTTTGCCAAACTGGAACGGGCCGCCACCTATATTGCGGCCAGCGATGGGATTAGGGGAAATCTTTTGGAAGAGCGGACCAAATTGGCGGAGGCGCGTGATGCCGCCATCTTCGCGGGGGAAAAGCAGGCCAAGGAAGAGACGGCCAAATGGGAACTTCTCACCAAGGAAAACGAAAAACTCAAAAATGAGGTGAAATTTGCGACCAAGGACCTTGTCAGCAAGGAGGAAGTGGATCGCCTCAAGGCGGAGAATTCCTCACTGTCGGAGGCTTTGGCGGCGGCCGCGAATGGAATCACCGCCGAGGAACACGGTGCAATGGTGTCAGCAAAGGAAGTTTTGCAAAAACAGTTGGCGAAAGCGGAGGCCGATCTGATCGCAAGCAAACTGGCGAGGAAGGAAGCGGCTCCGAATCCGGAGAAAGATGCCCTCATTGTGAGCCTGCAAAGCGAATTGAACAGCGTCAACGACCGGCTTCTGGAGACCCAGGCCCAAATGAGTCAATCCGACGAAATGGTGCAGAATTTGCGCAAGCAACTTGATGAAACCTCCGGCAATCTGGCCGAAGCCAAATTGAACCCCGCGCCCGGCCCAGAGGAGAAAAAGCTCTCCAGCGAGAACGAATTGTTGCGCGGGATTATTCTACGGCAGATCAAGCATCAGACGCTCCGGGACGACGCCAAGAAAAAGTTGGAGGACGAGATGGGCAAACTGGCGGTTAAATCGGAAATCATCACCCGCCAACTGGACGTGTTGGGAGCTCCGGTTTTGGATCTCACTCCGGCGGAGCAGACGCTCTTTAAGGAGCCGGTCGCTCTGCTCAGTGAGCCGGATCCGGCCTCCCTCAAAGTCACCATGGCCGTGGTGAAACCCCAGAATCCTCCGACCGAATCCACGGGCTCGGATTCGTCTGGAGTGGAAGAATTGCTCGATCCTCCTCTGGCCCCGGAGCGGGACTATATCCCTGAAGACGTGCGCTCCATGGTGGTGGAGGCCAAGGCGGCCTTTGAGAAACAGGATTATCCGGAAACCGAGCGTTTGTATCAGGAGATCGTCGAACGGGTCCCCAATAATTACTTTGCCCTGTCCAATTTGGCTGCGGTTCAGATCGAGGCCGGCAAGTTGGCCGCGGCGGAAGTTGCTCTGAAAAAAGCTATTGAAATCAATGAGCACGATTCTTTCGCCCATACCAATCTGGGAATTCTCTATAGCCGCCAGGGACGGATCGACGAAGCGATGGTCTCTTTACACAAAGCGCTCGCCTTGAATGATGAGGATTCCGTCGCCCACAACTATCTGGGAGTTTGTCTCGGGCAACAGTCTCAACGCGAAGAGGCCGAGACGCAATTTAAGAGGGCCATTGAACTCGATCCCAGCTATCCCGACGCTCATTTCAACCTTGCGGTGCTTTATGTGACGACCCAACCCCAACTGTTGGAGCTGGCCAAGCACTACTACATCAAGGCGACCGAACTGGGTGCGGCCCCCGATCCCTCGCTAGAGAACCTCATCCATTGAGTTTTCGACCGTTCGTTCCCCCCGGCATCTCGGTTTTAGGGGGAGGGTCCCGCCGAGCCGTGACTTCACTATCCTAAACCCAAGGAAAAAGTCGGCGCGGTGGGAGCCTTGCCCTCCCAGGGTTCGCTTGTCTCGGCCGCAGTCGTCATCCGAAGATGGGGCGGATGTGCCGTTCGAGGAGGTTGTATTTAACGTTTTTGCCGACAAGTTCGGCCTGGGCTTTGAGGGCGTCCGTGTAGCGGGAACCCATTTTGGCGGCCACTTTGAATCCGACGTGGACGAGTTGGCGAAGGTGGCGATTGTATGCCGGGTTAGTTTGATCATGCCGGAGGGCAGCGATGAATTGTTCGGAGGTCCAGCCATTGACTTCGTCAGGAGTTGGTAGTTGATTGCGGTCGATGTCGATCACAGTCGCATAGGGAGCGGTCAGGGCCTCGAATTGCGCATGGGCGCTGGCATAGACCTCTTGGGCGATGGCGAGGCCTTCGCCGCCAGCCTCGGCCAGGCCAATAACTTCTTCCAACCAGGTGGTGCCGGCTGTTTTGACATGGAGCCCGGCGTCATGTTTTTTGATCAAGGTGTTGATGATCGGATAGAGGGAAAACTTGTCGCTGCCGGAATGGACGCTGAGTTTAAGCGAGGCGGGCAAACCAAACTCCGCAATCGCAAAGGCAAGAACACAAAGGTCTTCTTCGAATTCTTTTTCAAATTGTGCAAGGTCTCCGACGTAATCGACCCCCTTGTTGAAACGTCCGGTGAATTTGGGAGCGATGGTTTGGACCGGAACTTTTTCTTGGGCCAACATGGCAAGAATGAGAAAGAGCTCGACCGGAGTTTGCGGGGTGTCGGTTTCGTCCACGGAGACTTCGGTGACAAAATCATCCCCTTTGGTGATCGCGATATGGCGGTGGATCCGACCGGCTTCCTGGGCAGCGAGAAGAAACTTTTCCGCGGTGGCACGGACGGTTTCCTCACTCAACGTGATCGGTTGGGCGATTCCCGGGATGGAGAATTCTCCCACGTATTTTTGGTGGGCGGCGATAAAGGCGTCAATGGCATCCGCCGTCGCCGACTGTCCGGTGAAGTCGGCCACGTCGAGGGTGAAGAAATTGCTGCCCTGGAGAAACCCATCGACGGTCTTGAGTCCGATATGATCGGCATCGATGTAGTAGGAACCGTTCCAACCCAGCGCCTGGACCGCGGCGTCGGCTTCGGCCCGAAGGTCATCTGGCGTCGAGCCGATGATGGTGTGTTCACGATTGGATTTGTTCCAGACGGGGAAGACTGCAATTCCTTCTCGGCTGGCGTCTTGGACCGCAGAAAGTTGGGCCTCACCCTGATGAGCAAAGCGGTCGCCGGATCCAAAGGTGAATTTTTCGATAGGTTTCATGGCCGCAGAGAATGCCGAGATTTTACGCGTTCTACAACCGTCTTGACATCCACCTGTAAGTTGGCTAGGTTGGCCAATCGTGGAGACGACGATTCTTAAAGCAAAAAACAATCTCTCCGAGTTGTTGCGCCGCGTTGAGAAGGGAGAAACCATCGTGATTCGTCGTGGACGACGTGGGCCGGCTTTTCGCATCGTTCCCCATCGGGAACCCGCTTCCCGAACCTTGGAGCCCAACCCCGGATGGAAAAACGCGATCAGCTACCGTGACCGGGACATTTGGGAGACGGAATGGAGGGAGGAAGATTGATCTCTCACGTTCTCGACACTTGTGCGTTGCTGGATCTCGCGAGTGGACGGTGGACCGATCCCGAGGCGAGGAAGGAATTGATTCAGGCGTCGCGGCCCGTGCTGCTTGCTGTCTCGGTGTGGGAGATCGCTCGAAAGCTCCGGGTTGGCAAACTCACCTTGCCCTGCGCACAAAGCGGGGTGCTGCATTTCGTCCAGAGTGTTTGCGACCGTCATCAGATCGACATCGAGATTCTCGATGCCGAGCTTTGCCATGCCGCCGAGCTTCTCCCGGCAGTCCATGAAGATCCGTTTGATCGCATGATCATCGGCTTGGCGCACCAGAACGCATGCCCGGTATTCACCACCGATGGGCGATTTTCATCCTACCCGGTGCGAGTGATTCGCCAGCATTGATGTTCTGATAACGGGCTTGTTGTGAAAAGAATGATGGGTCGAAGACACTGATCCTGTAAGATTTTTCCGGCGTCGCCTCCGGGGCGCAACCATTTATTTGCGATAACAACCCGGTGGCTGGCACACACCGGCTAATTTCCGTTTCACCTCTGGTGCTTTTTCAGCGCCATTCCACCCTGACCCCAGATCCCAGATCCTCGAAGAAATCATGGCCAGGGTGGAGTCGCTAATGGCTTTGGTGGGCGCCTTGAAATCGCCGCTCGAACAAGCAGTCTGAAAAATATCGCTTTCAGAATTTCACCCAGCCACATTGGATTGGTAAAAATGGCCCCGAACGACTCAGACCTCACTTTTTTGGCTCTTCCAAAAAATTTGTGGGTGAAAAGAACCGGTTTGATGGGGGCTGTGCGCCCCCAAACCCCGCACCGCTCGCCGCGGCAGGCGTTCGGGGGGGACTTTGTGGGCGGTTTGGGATAAGGTCGTGCAAAACAATAAACTACCGGATTTCATTATGATTTCGGGTGGATCTCAAGCCTGCGACTACAAAGCCGCTGCCGTGTACACCCGCTCTGCTTTTGAAAAGATCATTCAAAAATACTGCGAAAAAAAGAGGAAGTCCCTGCGCTTCAAGTCCTGCCTCAAAGACTACACCAGCGAGAACTTCTGGGACGCGATGAAATCCGATCTTAACCCCGCCACACTTAACGCCATTGAGGCCCATCGAAGCCTCGTTCTCAATACCTTCAGCCACGACAACACCGAAAAGCATGAAATCAAAACTGAACTGCAGGACGCCATTCAAGCAGTCGATACTTTAAAAATCAGAACTCTCGTAAATCGGAATATTCAATCCGATAGACACTCCCAACCCCAACCGCCATACATGGTGTGATCCAAGGATATCGTTTTTCGGGGGCGTCCCGCCTAAAGGGGGGAAAGGCCTCTACAAGGCGATGCAGACCGCCTTGGTTTCGGTGTAGAGTTCGAGGGCTTCGTGGCCCATTTCGCGGCCCCAGCCCGACTGCTTATAGCCACCGAAGGGCAGGGCGGCGTCGTAGATATTGTGGCAATTGATCCAGACGGTGCCAGCCCGCATGATTTCCGCTGCCCGATGCGCCTTGCTGATGTCGCGGGTCCAGATGCTGGAGGCGAGGCCAAAGTCGGTTCCATTGGCCACGGCCATAACACCTTCAAGGTCGTCGAAGGGTTCTGCGACGACCACCGGTCCAAAAATCTCCTCGCGGACGATTTTCATTTCCGGCCGGGTATTGGTGAAGACGGTGGGGGAAACAAAGTAGCCGTTCTCGTTGAGGATGTTTCCGCCGGCGAGGGCGGTGGCTCCGGCTTTGATGCCTTCGTCGATGAAGCCGCGGACGCGGTCGCGTTGCTCTTCGGAGACTAGGGGGCCCATCTCGGTGGCTCCATCGACTCCGGCGCCGAGTTTGATCTGATTGGCGCGTTCGGCGACGCCATTGACGACTTGGTCGAAGATGTCTTTTTCGACATAGAGCCGGGATCCCGCGGCGCAACATTGGCCATGATTAAAGAAGATGGCATTGGCGGCTCCCTGGATGGCGGTATCGATGTCGGCGACGTCCTTGAAGACGATAGTGGGGGATTTGCCGCCCAATTCGAGCGTAACCTTCTTGAGGTTGCCCGCTGCGGCACGGACGATGATTTTGCCAACTTCGGTGGAGCCGGTGAAGGCAATCTTGTCCACGTCGTCATGGGCCGCGAGAGCGCCACCTGCGGTTTCGCCATATCCGGTAACAACATTGAGGACGCCGGGAGGAAGGCCGGCTTCGAGGGCGAGTTCGCCGAGTCGCAGGGCGGAAAGCGGAGTTTGTTCGGCGGGTTTGAGAATGATGGTGTTGCCCGTGGTGAGTGCGGGACCGATTTTCCACGCGGCCATGAGGAGCGGGAAGTTCCAGGGAATGATCTGGCCGACGACACCGATAGGATCGCGCCGGGTGTAGGCAAAAAATTTAGCTCCGGGTGCGTACGGGACGCTGATTGGAATGGTGTTTCCTTCCAGTTTAGTGGCCCATCCGGCCATGTAGTGGAAGAGGTCGGCGGCAAGAGGAACATCGGCCGCTCTGGCCACGGCGAGCGGCTTGCCATTGTCGAGCGATTCGAGTTCGGCCAATTCGTCGAGATTGGCGAGAATGAGGTCGCCAAGTTTCCAGATAATTTTTCCGCGTTCCGAAGGCGTCAGTCGGCTCCAAGGGCCAGAGAATGCTGCGCGGGAGGATTCGACTGCGCGGTTGATGTCTTCGGCGTCGCCTTCCGCCACTTGGGCAATGGGTTCGCCGGTAGCCGGATCAAAAACATTAAACGTCTTGCCGGAGGCGGCATCCAACCACTTGCCATTGATGAGTAATTGTTTGGGTTTCTTCAGAAAGTTGCGGGCGGCGGCGGAAACTTTGCTGAGCGGGGCTTCGGTGACGAGGGCGGACATGGGAAGAAAATTATGAGGGATGAAGTATGAAGTATGAAAGGTACGAAGGTCGGGTGAACGGGTTTTAACCTACGGTGTTGCCGGAAAAAATACAGGGAATTATTGACGGGCGATGGCTTCTTCGGTGAGGACGCCGATAAAGGGGAGGTTTCGATATTTTTCATTGTAGTCGAGGCCGTAGCCGACCACAAACTCGTCGGGGATGTCGAATCCGACGTATTCCGCTTTGGTGGGGCGGAGATCGGCGATGGTTTTCCGCAACAAAACGCAGGATTTGATGGTGAGGGCGCCACTTTCAGCCGCGAGACGTTCCTGAATCGCTGCCAAGGTGATGCCGCTGTCGAGAATATCATCGAGAATGAGAACATGGCGTCCCCGAACGTCGGCGAGTTGGGTTTGGCGAAAATTGACTTGGCCGGTGCTTTGGGTTCCGTGGTAGCTGGAGACACTCCAGCAATCGACTTGGATCGGAAGGGGGACGCGGCGGAGCAAGTCAGCCATGAAGATGAAGCTGCCATTGAGAATGGCGATCACGGTGAGATCCTTGCTGCGATAGTCTTCTGTAATCTGATGGGCGAGTTCGTCGAGTCGGCTGAGGATGGTGGATTCGTGGTAGAGAACTTTGCGGATATCGTCGAGCATGAGGCAAGGGAAAGAGTGTTCAGGAAGCCTGCTCATTGAGTGGAACCAATGGCAATAAGTTTTCCATCGCGAATGACAAAAAGATCCCTTGAGACGGGATAGGGCGACGATTGGTATTCGACAAAAATCAGGTCGGAAAAATTTTGATGAGCGAGGGCGAGGCGCGGAAATACGTAGATGCGCGAATGGTTGGGGATGGCAAAGACGGGGCCCTCCCCCAAGGTCTCAGAAAATTGCTCAGAAAATTCCGGTGCGAGGACGACCGAGGTCAGGAGAGGGTCGTCCGACTCGAAGACCGCGTATTGGATGACCTGGTTTTGGTCGCGAACATAGCGGGGCGTCAATCGGGCGAGAACCTCCGAGGCGCTGGCCCGAGCGGACAAGAAGATCTTTTTTCGGGTGACGCCGAGCGGCAGGACCTCGTCACGTTTCAGGGGGAGCGTTTCGTCCCCCTTGAAGCGAGTCGGGACAAGGACGGTCGTGCGGGTGCCGGGAATCGGCCAGGCGGCTTCGTGCGGCATAAAGGACGGTTCGACTAAAAGATGCCAGACGGGATCGGGAGGTTGGGGGTCTTGGGCCTGGGAACGCGCTGCGGACGGGCTCAGGCCGGTCCCGAGAACGAGAAGCAGGAGAGTGTGTTTGAGTTTTCTCATTAGTCTGCTAAAGCCAGCGGGATCATGATTGCATTTTTGGAAGGTGTCTTGGCGGAAACGCTCCCCACACAGATTGTTGTGAACGTCCACGGCGTGGGCTATCAGGTCCTGATTCCTCTATCAAGTTATGATCGGCTGCCGGCGGCAGGGGCGCCGATCACAATTCTGACTCACCTCGTGGTGCGCGAGGATGCCCAGGTGCTTTATGGATTTAGCACCAAGGAGGAACGGGACCTTTTTAAGATGCTAATCAATCACGTCACCGGAGTGGGCCCGAAGCTGGCCTTGGCGGTGTTGAGCGGAATCAGCTTGGAAATGTTCAAGTCCGCCGTGGTGGCTGGTGACATTGCGGCCATCTCCCTGATCAAGGGGGTGGGGAAAAAAACTGCGGAGCGCATTGTGTTAGAACTGAAGGACAAGGTGGGAGTGGCTGCGGAGTGGGAAGCGGCCAGCGCGGCCAACGCGCCCGGTCCACGGGATCAGGCCATCCATGATACTGTCTTGGCTTTAATTTCGCTCGGTTACAAGCAGGTCGAAGCCCACAAGGCGGTCAAGAAAGCCCTCGCGGGCAAGGCGGAAACTCCCGCTGCGGAAGACCTCGTCCGGATGGCCTTGAAAATCCTCGCATGAGCGACGACCGACTGACGCGGGCCTGCGCGATTGAAGCCGCTTTGCCAGCGGGGGGGCTTTTTCATGAGAAGTCGTGGCGGATTTCGCCCGAGGCGTTTCCCCTCGATCGAAAGATGGCCCAGGAGCTCGAAAAACTCGGGTATCGGCTTTCGGTTTTTCTCCGCGCCTGCAATCAACTTTATCGATTTAGTGTTAGTGGGCGCGAGCCTGCCTGGGTGGCGGAACTTTTAGACCGCGGCAAGCCGGCGGAACTCATCGCCCACCAACGAGAAAAAGCGAACGCCATGGCGATTCCCCGGATTCTTCGTCCAGATCTGATTTTGACGGAAGAAGGGTTTATTATTGCCGAGATCGATAATGTGCCCGGCGGGGTGGGGCTGACTGCTTGGTTGGATCAGATTTATAGCCGCGAGGGGGTGGAAATTTTGGGCGGAACCCATGGGATGCGAGACGGGTTTGCCTCCATTCTGCCCGGGGGGGACATTGTCGTTTCGGAAGAAGCTTCCACCTATCTGCCGGAAATGGAGTGGCTGGCGCGGGAACTCAATGCTACCCGGTCCGAAGTCGGGAACTGGCGGGTGGTGGGGACGGAATGCCGATCCGATTGGCAGAAGAATGTCTATCGGTTTTTCGAGTTATTCGATCTCGCCAATATTCCCTGCGCTCCCGAACTTCAGAGGGGCGTCGTGGACGGCCGGCTCCAGGTGACTCCGCCGTTCAAGCCCGCGATGGAGGAAAAGCTCTGGTTTGCTCTTTTTTGGCTCAAGCCGCTGGAAGAATTCTGGCGGCGGGAATTGGGCGAACGCAACATGCTCGCGCTTCGCGAGGTGATTCCCTACACGTGGCTGGTCGACCCCGAGCCCTTGCCTCGCCATGCGGTTTTGCCACGATTGGAGACCCATTCGTGGGAAGAAGTTGGTCGGCTGAGCCAAACCCAACGCGCTCTCATACTCAAAATTAGCGGATTCTCCGAAAAAGCCTGGGGCTCGCGCGGAGTCCTCGTCGCTCAGGACGTTTCCCAGAAAACTTGGCAGGAGGCGCTTCAGAGCGCCCTGGGAGAATTCGAAACTCACCCACATATTCTGCAGAAATTTCATCCCGGGCGTTTGGTGGATCAGGAATGGCTCGACGGGAACGAGTTGCGAACTATGCGCGGCCGGGTGCGTCTCTGCCCGTATTTTTTCGTCGGAGAAAAGAAAACCTATTGCGGCGGGGCGCTCGCGACGATTTGTCCGGACGACAAGAAACTCCTTCATGGCATGAGCGACGCCGTCCTCGTTCCGGTCTCGGTCGTGTGATTTTTTGAAATCTCCTTGACAATCCTTGAGCTTTTGGTACTTATCCACTTCCCTTCGGCAAGTGTTTTGCCGCCGGGGATTTTCTTTATGAATAGCAATCTCATCGAAGCGGCCTCCAAAGTGATCACTGAGCCTCAGACGCTCATCAACATGGTGTCCAAGCGAGTTCGCCAACTCAGCGCCGGCAGTCGTCCGATGGTCCCCGTCGAAGGACGGATGGGACTTTCCGATATCGCTTTGGCGGAAATCGCCCAAGGCAAATTGGGCCTCGTGCCCGCAGAGATCGCGATCTAAAGCGCCCGGTCTTCATCTTCCGGGCGGGCTTATTATGTCCGCAGAGATTGTCACCAACCGAAAGGCCTTTCGGGATTACCATATCCAGGAACGGCTGGAAGCGGGGATTGAGCTTATGGGCACGGAGGTGAAATCCATCCGCTCCGGTCATGTCCAGCTCCAAGGGGCCTTTGCCCGCATTGAAGGAGGACAGTTGTATTTGTACGAGAGTGCGATTCAGCCCTATGAGCGCGCCAGCCATGAACAACATGAAAACAAGCGTCGTCGGCGTCTGTTGGTGCACCGGGACGAAATCCGCAAAATCGGAGTCGCCATCGAGCAAGCCGGATGTACCGTCGTAGCGACGCGGATGTATTGGAAGAAGAACAAAGTCAAAGTCGAGTTGGGCATCAGCAAGGGAAAAGCCAACGCCGACAAGCGGGCGGATTTGAAGAAGAAAACCCAGGATCGTGAGGTCCAGCGCATGCTGGCCGGGATTCAGAACAAGCGGTAAGCGCCCGGCGCGGCCTCTTCGGGCTGCCTAGTAAATCGCAACGCCGCAGCTGATGACCAACTGCGGCGTAAGCTGATTGGAACGCCCAATTCGGACGCGATTCTTAAAGCCTTGGGGTTACCAAGGGGTGCGCTGATAGTCGCGTACGTAATCGAATCGGGTTTCGAAACCAAGCTCAGGTGGGAATTCCGCATAGCCCGAGTTAATCCAAGGGATATTGCTCCGGTATGGCGGATAGTAGGTCCCCCTGACCGTGGGAATCGGGAAGGTGACGGTATCGTAGACACCATATCCTAAACGGGCAAAAGTGCGTCCGAGGCCGCGAACCAAACCGTAACTCCAAGCGGCGGAGTTTCCTTCATCATAGTTCACGGCGCAAAGCGAATCGATCAGTTCGGTCGATCCAAAGAAAATGTTGCCGAGGCCGCGTCCCAGCTTCCGGGTCGGGCCAAAGTCCGAGGAAGGAGGAGCTTGGATATCTGCGAACGCGAGGGAGGTAATGGCCACGGAGGCAAGGAGGGCAACAGCAACAGCTTTCATAGGGGGGGATTGGGCCAGAAAACCCATTCGCTGGCAAGCGAAAATCGCTTCCTTTCTTAGGAGGGAATTTGTGGTGAAATTGGCTTTCCGGAAGGAACTTCTCCTTGGTTTGGCTCCGGAGCTGGTTCTCGTTGCGAAAACCGGGTTCGTCTGGGCGATGACAGCCCCGGGATCGGGGAAATCTTGCGTCGGGACAGAAAGGAATTGCCAGACTGCGAGAATGATGGTCTTTGCGGAACCATGAACGACAAAATTTCTTGGGGGATTCTCGGCACGGGATCGATCGCAAAAACTTTCGCCAACGAATTGCCGCACTCACGGACCGGAACTTTGGTGGCGGTGGGCAGTCGATCCCAGGAATCGGCGGATCGTTTTGTGACATCATTTCCCGGGGTCCGGCCCCACGCGAGCTATGCCGGGTTGCTGGCGGACCCGGAAGTGGATGCGATTTATTTGGCGACCCCTCATCCCCAACATGCGAAGTGGGCGATTGCTGCCGCCGAGGCGGGCAAACACATCCTTTGTGAGAAGCCGCTGGCGATGACCGCGCCAGATGCCATGGTGGTGATTGAAGCGGCCCGCCGCCATGGCGTGACCTTGATGGAAGCATTTATGTATCGCTGTCATCCCCGGACCGCCCGTCTGGCCGCATTGATCCGGGAGGGACGAATCGGGCGGGTGCAGCTCATTCGGGCGAATTTTAGTTTTGCCGCGGGTTATAACCCTGAGAGCAGGATCTTTAATAATGCGTTGGGCGGGGGAGGGATCATGGATGTGGGGTGTTATGCCGTTTCGGTCGCCCGTTTCGTCGCGGGTGCGGCGGTGGGCCAACCCTTTTTGGATCCTGAGGAGGTGCGGGGAGATGCGGTCTTGTGCGAAACCGGGGTGGATGCGATGGCGGCCGGGATTCTGAAATTCCCCGGAGGGATTCTGGCCCAAGTGTCCACCGGAGTGACTTTGCGGGCCGCGGCCGATCTCGAAATCAATGGAGAAAAGGGAACGCTAACCGTTCCAAGCTTTTGGAATCCACCGGGTCCCATCCACCTCCATCTCTATGAAAACGATGAGAAGGAGGTCATTGAGAGCGACCCGAATCCCCACAAGTATGCGCTCGAGGCCGATGCGTTTGCCCGGGCGTTGACGAATCCAGAGGAAATCGTGATCAGCGCGGCCGACACCATGGGCAATATGGTCACTTTGGATCGCTGGCGGGCGGCTGCGGGCGTGCATTATGCAATGGAAAAAGATGACGCGGTCGCGCGCCGGTTTCCCCTTTCCCAAAGAAAACTCCAGCCAACGCGCTGGGCCGAGATTCCCACGGCGACCCTCACGGGCCTGGATAAACCGGTGTCAAGGTTGGTCCTGGGCATTGATAACCAATCAAGCATTGCCCACCTTGCCGCCATGGCGGATGACTTTGTCGAACGTGGAGGTACCGCCTTCGACACGGCTTATGTTTACGGCGGCGGGCGGATGGAGTCAGTCTTTGGCCATTGGTTGACGCACCGTGGCGTTCGCGATCAAATCGTTCTGGTGGTCAAAGGAGCCCATACACCGAATTGTACCCCCGAGGGGATGCAGCGGGAATTTGCCGAGAGTTTGGAACGGTTGCAAACCGATCATGCCGACATTTACATGCTACATCGTGATAACCCCGAGGTGCCGGTGGGGGAGATTATGGATGTTCTCAATGAATGGCATCAAGCCGGACAGGTGCGCTTGGTGGGAGGATCGAATTGGAGCATGGAGCGTCTGACCGAGGCCAATGCCTATGCCGAGGCCAAGTCGCAGGTCCCCATGCGGGTTGTGAGTAACAATCTCAGCCTGGCCCGAATGGTCGACCCGGTCTGGGCAGGCTGCGTCAGCGCGAAGGGACCTGCGTGGCAGGAATGGTTTCTCCACCACGAAGCGGCGCTTTTTGCCTGGTCCAGTCAGGCGCGAGGGTATTTCGCGCCGAATCGTCTGTCGGGAACCGTCTCGGATGCCGAATTGCTCCGGTGTTGGGATGCGGATGACAACCGGGAACGTCTTCGTCGGGCCACGGAAATGGCCGCCGAGCGGGGAGTCCGTCCTCTCAATGTGGCCTTGGCCTATGTGTTGAACCAGCCGTTTCCAGCCTTCGCGCTGATCGGACCACGCACCTTGGAGGAGACCCGGACCGCCTTAACCGGAGTGGATTTGCCGCTCACGCCTGGGGAAATGGCTTGGCTTGATCTTGAGAGTTCGGCAAGAAGCTGAGGATGTCGAAACTTCCTAAGATTGATTTGCACCGTCACCTCGACGGCAATATTCGCACGACGACGATTTTAGAGTTGGGGCGGCAACATGGAATTGCCTTGCCGGGCGAGGATCTGGAGTCGCTGCGGCCCCATGTCACCATCACCGAACCGGCTCCGGGCCTGGTCGCGTTTCTGGAGAAATTCCGTTGGTCGATTGGTGTCTTGGCCGACCCGGAGGCCTGCCGCCGGATTGCCTATGAAAATGTTGAAGATGCTTCCAGGGAGGGACTCGACTATGTGGAACTCAGGTTCAGCCCCTGGTTCATGGCTTCGGCGCACGGTCTGAATCCCCAGGCGGTCGTGGAGGCCGTGGTGCAAGGCGTGGAAGAGGGGCGGGCGGCTTTCGGCGTCAAGGTGGCGTTGATTGGAATCCTTAGCCGAACCTTTGGAGTTGAGATCGCGGCCAGGGAACTGGAGGCCTTGTTGAGTTGCCGAGATCGCTTGGTGGCTATCGATCTGGCGGGGGATGAAGCCAATTTTCCGGCCGGACTTTTTAAGAGCCATTTCGCCAAGGCGCGGGAGGCTGGGTTGCATGTGACCATCCATGCCGGGGAAGCGGCGGGACCGGAAAGTATCTGGGAGGCGATTCGACTGCTCGGAGCGGAGCGGATCGGGCATGGGATTCGAGCCATTGAGGACCCGGCCTTAATGGACTTTATCCGCGAGCGGGGCATTGGTCTCGAGTGTTGTTTGACCAGCAATGTGCAGACCAGCACGGTGCCGGACCTCGGCAGTCATCCGCTTCATCGCCTGCTTGATGCGGGTTTGCTCGCCACCATCAATACCGACGATCCGGGAATCAGCGGGATCGATTTAGATTACGAATTTCAGGTCGCGGCTCCCGCCGCAGGATTGAGCGAGGCGCAGATCGACCAGGCGCGTCGCAACGCCGTGGTCCTGGCCTTCGATTGGCGGAATTGGGGATAACGCCAGGCGGGGAGCAAAGGAAACGCGAGGAAAGAGGATCAAGCTGGAACGGCACTAACTTAAGGCCTTTCTGGGAGGGCGAGGCTCCCGCCGAGCCAGGATCAACCCCGAGGCTCACCGGGAGGTTCGCCCTCCCGTCCCCTACGGCTTGACCCTTAGTTCCAAGACGAAATCCCGAAGTCCGTCAGTGGGTGGACACCGTTGCAGAATCAAAACGGGAACACAAATGACAAAAATAAAGATACGACCCCTTTGAAAAATAAAGATACGACCCCTTTGCTTTGCCTTTGCTTTGCCTCGACCCCTTTGCCTTTGCTTTTTTTCGACTTCGACGAGCAGGACGCGGGCCACGCGAAGAGGGCGCATCGGGATAATTTCGGCGGAGGGATTGCAGGCCAGAGTGGAGTTGCTAGGGTTGCCGGATGCAACGACTGCTCTTATTTCTGATCGCCTGCGGGTTTGCGGCGATGTTGATGTTCCCGCTTTGGGCGGTGGACGAAGCGAAAACGACGCCGACGCCATCTTCCCAGGCGACCTTGGCGCGGGACGCGGTGGATCACACGATCGCCAAGGTGGAATCTGCTGTCGATGCGGCGGCGATTTCGATCAACGCCCCGGCGGCGCAGCAGTTGTCCAAGGTGGTGGGAGCATTCCTCCGGGCGGAAATTTTCGGGTATTCGGTCGGCCAGTTGACGGCCAGCCTGTTGATTTTTGTCTTTAGCGTTCTCTTCCGCAATATTATCAGCAATGCGATCATTGGCAGGGTCTTGCGCTACGCGGAGCGCTCGGAACATTTGAATAGAGGTCTGGTTGAGGCTCTGAGCAAACCGTTTTCGGCTTTTTTCCTCATTTTGGGATTTTACCTCGCGATTCTGGTGCTCCCGATCAGCCCGTTCGCCGAAGGTCTGATGAGCAACCTCTTCCGGGGTCTCAGCATGCTGACATTGGTCTGGTCGGCGATGTTGCTGGCCGATGTCTTCGCCGGATATATTGAATCGAATCTCAAAAAAAACCCTCAATCAGCGGTGGCCGGGTTTGCCCCCCTGATTAGGAAATCGCTTAAGATTTTCGTGGTCGTGATCGGGATTCTCATGATGATCGACAATTTGGGTTACAACGTGACGAGCATCATCGCGACCTTGGGATTGGGGACGGCGGCGGTGGCCTTGGCCTCGCAGGATACAATTAAGAATGCCTTCGGGGCCATGATGATCGCCCTGGACCGCCCCTTCAAAGTCGGCGACTGGATTCAGGTTGGAGACAAGGTCGATGGCAATGTCGAATCCATCGGCCTGCGGTCGACCAAAGTTCGGACTTTCCCCCAAACCGTGGTTTCCATTCCCAATGGGGTCCTTGCCAATGAATACATCAACAACTGGTCCCAGATGCCCAAGCGGAGGGTGAAGCAGGTGGTGGGCATCACCTACGAAGCCACCGCGGAGGATATGGAGGGATTGGTGGAGGATATTCGGAAGATTCTCCGGACGGACGGAGATGTCGAACAGGAGTTCATTTTGGTCAATTTTACCGGCTTCGGTGACAGTTCGCTCGATGTGTTGGTCTATTATTTTACCAAGACGATTGCCTGGCTCGACTACTTGGACGTGCGGCAGCGGGTCAATTGCAAGATGATGAAGGCGATTCATGCCCGGGGGCTTTCGGTCGCCTTTCCCACCCGCAGTCTTTATCTTGATGGGCCGGTAGGGAATAAACTGGCCGGGTTTGAATACCAGTCCCGGTGGGACGAGGCGCAGGGTCCTCCCAGTCTTGGCGGGGCGGAGTCCCCTCCGTGATTTTTTCGCTCAGACGTTGAAACGAAAGTCCAAGACGTCTCCATCCTGGACGACATATTCCTTGCCCTCGACCCGGAGTTTTCCGACTTCGCGGGCTTTCGCCTCCGACCCGTAGGCGATGAGATCAGTATAAGCGATGGTCTGAGCCGCGATAAAGCCGCGTTCGAAATCGCTGTGAATGACGCCGGCCGCGGCGGGAGCTTTGTCGCCGGCGAGGATCGTCCAGGCGCGGGTTTCCTTCGGGCCGGTGGTCAAATAGGTGCGAAGCCCGAGGAGGTGATAGACGGCCCGGATGAGCAGGCTCACCCCGCTGTCGGAAACGCCAAGCCCGCTGAGAAATTCGAGAGCTTCGGCGGGAGCGAGTTCGGAGAGTTCGCTTTCGATTTGCGCACTGATGACGACCGCTTCGCTGCCCATGTGGGCGGCGGCGTATTCCCGCACGGTTCGGATAAAGGGATTGTCCGCCTGAGCGAGGTCGTTCTCCCCCACATTGCAGGCGAAAATGACCGGCTTGCTCGTAAGGAGGAAAAATTCCTTCACGGTCTTCTTTTCTTCGTCGTTGAGATCTGCGGTCAGGGCGGGTTTGCCGGAGTCGAGGTGGGGGACGAGCTTCTCCGCCAAGGCGATTTCGGCTTTGGCAGTTTTGTCGCCGGTCCGGGCCCCTTTTTGCAAACGCTCGCAGCGTTTTTTCAGCGTCGCCATGTCGGCGAGGATGAGTTCGGTCGTAATGATTTCGATGTCCCGAACGGGATCGACTGAACCGGTGACGTGGTGGATGTCGTCATTTTCAAAGCAGCGGACCACTTGCACGATGGCATCAACCTCGCGGATGTGGGCAAGAAATTGGTTCCCCAGCCCTTCGCCTTCGCTCGCTCCGGCGACTAAACCCGCGATATCCACAAACTCGATTACGGCGGGAAGGATTTTCTCCGATCCCGAGAGGGCGGCGAGTTTTTCCAGTCGTTCGTCTGGCACGTTGACGACGCCGACATTGGGTTCGATCGTACAGAAAGGAAAATTGGCCGCCTGGGCCTTGCGGGTACGGGTGACGGCATTGAAGAGAGTGGACTTGCCCACATTGGGCAGCCCCACGATTCCGGCTTTGAGCATGGGCGGGATGTTCTCGGGAAAATTGGTCAACGGGAAGAAAAAATCCCAAAAAAATAATCGTTGTAATATCGGCACAAATTGTGTTTTTGCTCGCTCTGGGATGCCCCAAAAACTCTCTGCGTAATGAAATCTGAATCTCGGTCCGTTCAGGATTACATCGACGAAACGCCCAATTGGAAGGACGGCACCCTCGTGCCGACGGCCCCGATGACCTCGATGCAATGGCGTATTTGGGGGCTGGCGACTGCGGGCAAATTCTTCGAAGGCTTGGTCATTTTTTTGACCGGAGTGGCCTTGCCGCTGATCTCGGACGATTTTGGAATCGGGGCGGCTGGTATGGGCTTGGTGGGAGCGGCTTCCCTCTTCGGGATTTTGATTGGAGCGACCGCGCTGGGCGGACTCTCGGATCGTTTTGGACGAAAAGGGCTCTTTATCTTTGAAATGGCGCTTTTCACGATTTTTGTCCTTTTGACTGCGCTGGCTCCAAATTTTTACGTTTTTGTTCTGGGATTATTCGGCATGGGGTTGGCTTTGGGATGTGATTACCCGACGGCCCATGCCGTCATCTCGGAGAGCATTCCTAGCCGGGATCGCGGGCGTTTGGTCTTGGGAGCTTTCGGGTTTCAGGCCGTGGGGGCTTTCGCCGGGACGCTGGTGGGATGGGTGATTCTCAAATCCGATCCCGCCGTGGATGCCTGGCGGGTAATGTATGGTTTGGCGGTGGTGCCGGCGGCGCTCGTGACCTTTGGACGATTTTTTGTGACCCAAAGTCCCCATTGGCTGGTGGGACAAGGTCGGATCGAAGAGGCGGAACGCACACTGATGCGCCTGCTGCGCCGGGAGCCCAATTATCCGAATTCCGTGAAACTCCGACCGCTGGCCGAGGACGGAAAGACCAAAGACAAAATCCCGGGGATCGCAAAATTGTTCAAAAAGAAACACCGGCGGGCGACCCTCCTCGCCGCTCTTCCCTGGTTTCTCCAAGACCTCGGCACTTATGGGATCGGAATTTTTACGCCCACGATTTTGGTCACGCTGATCGGAGCAAAAAGCAACGGAAGGAATCTCTCCGAAATTATTCACAATGATCTTCTGGCCTCGAAGGGGGCTGCGGTCATTGACATTCTTTTGATCGTGGGAATTGTCGCGGCCATTCTCCTGGCAGATCGGGTGGGGAGGATCCGGTTGCAGATCTTTGGATTTATCGGCTGCGCCAGTGGACTTTTGCTGGCTGCAGTTTCCACCCATCTGACGGGATCGGCTGCCGTGGTGCTCGTTTTTGCTGGCTTCATGCTCTTCAACTTCATGACCAACCTTGGCCCCAATGCCATGACCTACCTCATCGCCGGGGAAGTTTTCCCGACAAAAATCCGAGGCCTGGGCGCGGGATTTGCCGCCTCTTTTGCCAAAGTTGGGGCCGTCCTGACCGCATTTTTCTTTCCTTTTCTGCTGACCTCATTGGGCACCTCGACCTTGCTTTATGGGCTGGTGGTGACGTCGTTGATTGGGGCTTTTGTCACTTGGAAATTCCAAATTGAAACGATGGGAAAAAACCTCGAAAGCCTCTCGGAATAATGGTCGGCGATTTTCATCCCGGTCTTTTTCCCTGATCTGCTAAGATTCCGGGATGAAGCTGACTGATCTGATCTCCGACCTGAATGCGCAATTGCGCCCGGAAGAAATTGAAGATTACCCCACCGCGGTCAACGGGCTCCAGATTGAAAACAATGGCGAAGTCACCCGCGTCGCCGTGGCGGTTGACGCCTGCGAGTTGGTCTTGCGGGACGCTGTGGCTGTAGGGGCGGACTTGCTCTTGGTTCATCACGGCTTGTTTTGGAGCGGACTCGAGCCAGTGACGGGGGCTCGCCAGAGAAAGATCAAGTTGGCGCTCGATCACAATCTGGCCATTTACAGCATGCATCTGCCTTTGGATGTCCATGCCGAGTTTGGGAATAATACCCTCCTCAGCGACGCGGTGGGGATGCCGTCTGATCGCCGTTCGTTCCTTGAGATTGGCTGTCAGGCGGATTGGGAAATTTCTCGCGACGAACTCCTCGTGAAAATTTCCAAAGCCGTCGGCGGACGCGTTCACCTCGCCCCCGGAGGGCCGGCAACCTGCCGCCGGATTGGGGTCATCACCGGTGGAGCCGGGAGCGAAATTTTTCGAGCGGCCGAGGAGGGGGTTGATACTTTTATCACCGGAGAAGGTCCGCATTGGAGTTACCCCGCGGCCGAGGAATCCGGGGTGAATCTTATTTATGCTGGCCACTATGCCACCGAAACTTTTGGCGTGAAGGCGCTCGGGGACTATGTGGAGCGAACTCATGGGTTGCCTTGGCAATTCCTCGATCACCCGACCGGGCTCTGACGATTGCGGAATTTGGATTACGGATTGGAAATTTGAGAAGGTTGTTGGCGGGATGAGAATTGCACGTTCGTTTTTTCAAGAGGATCCCGTGACCTGTGCGCGTGCCCTGGTGGGTTGTCGGCTGAATTGGGGACCCTGTGCCGGCATGGTGGTGGAGACTGAGGCCTACGAAGCGGAAGGAGATGCGGCTTGCCATACGGCCTTTCGACCTGGGGCGCGGGCCTTCGGGCAAGACCATCCGGCGGGCACGGCCTATGTTTATCTCAATTATGGCATCCATTGGATGCTCAATGTCCTCCTGAAAGGGGAACGAGATGGGTTTGTCCTCATCCGTGCCTTGGAGCCATTGACCGGATCGGCGGTGATGCGGGCAGCCCGGGGGGTGGAGAACGAGAGGCAACTGTGTTCTGGCCCGGGAAAACTCGCGCAGGCGCTGGGGGTGATCGGAGCCCATCATGGGTTCGATCTTTGTGCGGATCCGGAATTTGGATTTGCCTTGGCAGCTGCGCCCGGGCCCGTGGTGGCCACGCCGCGTATTGGCATTGTCCGTGCGGTCGAGCGACCTTGGCGGTTTCATCTCGCCGGGAATCCCCACGTCAGCGGCTCCCGGATCCAAAACCAGACCGGAACCAAAAAAAAGACCGGCCGGGAATAAATCCTGACCGGCCTGGAAAACTCAATAAGCCGAAGCCTACTTCGAGTAGCCCATCGTCGCTGGCGCTGGCGCCGGCTGTGACTTGCTTGCGCAGGCACCCAAGCTGAGTGCTGCAACCGCGACTGCAAGAGCCGCAAAAATTTTGACAAATTTCACTATATTTCCCCCTCCTTTCGTAGCTAGTAGCTAACTGGAGAGTGTCAAATCCCCGAGAACTGACAATAAGAATCACTCAGAGATTTGCAGCGGGGTTCCTTCGGGAATTTGGTCGAAGAACGCGATGAGATCCGGAGTGCGCATGCGGATGCAGCCACAACTGGCGGGCTGGCCGATTTTGGACTCCTGATTGGTGCCATGAATGTAGATATATCGCTCCTTGGTGTTGGCGTTTTCGGGGTCCAATCCCTCAAGCCAGAGGATGCGGGTGAGGATGAGATCCTCTTCGCCGCCTTGGCCGGCGATCTCGCCAGTGGGACAGCGGGCCTTGAAAACCGTTCCCGGCGCGGCTCCGGAACCGAATTTTTCGGCGACCGCAAACCGCCCCAGGGGGGTGCGGAAGCTGCCGGGCTCGCAGCCGGAACCAAATTTGGACGTGGAGATGGAATAGGTCTGGTGGACCAAGCCGTCCCGGATGATTTCCAGGGTTTGGCGGGGAATGCTGACCACAACCTTGGTGCCGGGTCGCTGCAAACGGGCGTGGACATATTTTTCGGAATCATCAATCATGGAGCTCTCGATTTATGTCCAAAGAATACCGAATTGCAGTGGTGGGCGCAACTGGCGCCGTAGGGGTGGAAATGCTCCGGGTGATGGAGCGCCGGAATTTTCCGGTTTCCCAATTGAAATTGCTGGCCTCGCCGCGCTCTGCCGGAACGACGCTTAAGTTTCGGGGCGAAGAGATTATGGTCGAGCCTCTGGGGGTGAATTCGTTTGAAGGCATCGACGTGGCGCTCTTCAGCGCCGGTGGGGGGATCTCCAAGGAATTTGCGCCCATTGCAGTGAACAGCGGCGCGGTCGTGGTCGATAATTCCTCGGCCTTCCGCCTCCAGGAAGACGTGCCTTTGGTCATCCCGGAGATTAATCCCGGCGACATCGCCCGGCACAGAGGAATTATTGCCAATCCGAACTGCACGACCGCAGTCACCTTGATGGCCCTTTATCCCTTGCACCGGAAATTCCGGGTCAAACGCATTTTTGCCTCCAGCTATCAAGCGGTCTCCGGGGCCGGGGCGCGCGCCATCGAGGAATTGCGCCATCAGGTCAAGGCGCTCGCCGGCGGGGAAAAAGCCCGGGCGGAGGTTTTTCCGCACCAAATTGCCTTTAATGTGATTCCCCAGGTCGATGGCTTTACGGACTCTGGCTACACGAAGGAAGAGATGAAGCTGCAAAATGAGGGACGGCGGATCATGCATCTTCCGGATTTCAAGGCCTCCGTGACTTGTGTGAGGGTGCCTGTTTATCGCGCCCATTCGGTGGCGATCAGTGCCGAGTTTATCGAGCCGGTTTCTGTCTATGAAGCCCGGGAAGCCATCGCGGCGTTTCCAGGGGTTCAGGTCCGGGACGAGACGACGTCACAATCCTATCCCATGCCTTTGGAGGTGGCGGGCGAGGACGATTGTTTCGTGGGTCGGATGCGGAGCGACTGTGCGATGGAAAACGGACTGGCGTTTTGGGTCTGCGGCGACCAATTGCTCAAAGGCGCGGCCCTCAACGCGGTGCAAATTGCGGAAGCCTTGTTTGAAAGTAAGACGTCATGATTGCCTTCGGTTCCCCATTTCGTTCGGCTTGGAAGCGGACCGAAGTCATTCTTTTTCAGACCGGTAATTTTACGAAGTGGCTTTGTCTGGGATTCACGGCCTGGCTGGCGGGGTTTCTGGAACAATCGGGATCGAGTGGAAGCCAAGCCTTTCCGGGCGACGATATCGCCAAGTCGATGCAGTCGATGACTTCGATGGGACTTTCCATTGGGGTGGCTATTTTCTGCGGGGTCGTCGTCCTGATTTTGCTTACGGGATTTCTCTTCATTTGGCTGGGATCCCGGGGACAATTTATGTTTTTGGATAATCTCGTCGGCAATCGCTCCGAGGTGGTGCGTCCCTGGCGGGTCTTTCGGCAGAAGGGAAACCGTCTTGCCTGGGTTTGTGGGTTGGTTTTTACGTTGGGGATTTTCCTTGGTGGGTCCCTCCTCCTTGCGGCGCTCATCTATTGTTGGCCCGACTTTGAGGCCGGTCGGATGCGACCGCTGGCCGCGTACCTTCCCCTGATCATAGCGGCAATCGCCGTGCTCTTGTTCATGTTCCCGATTGGGGTCGTGATGTTTTTCTACCGCGAGTTGGGAGTCCCGATCATGTATGCGGGCCATCTCGGAGCGGGGGCGGCCGCCCGGAGGATCTGGACCTTGGCAACCGAATATCCCCTCGATTTTTTGGTCTATTTGATTCTTCGACTGGCGATGGGATTTGTCTTTATCTTGATCGGGGTGGTCCTGGGATGTCTGACTTGTTGTCTGGGGTTCATTCCTTTTGTGAGTACGGTGCTGACTCTGCCTTTGCGGGTTTTCCGCACGAGTTATACGCTGGATTGCTTGACCCAGTGGGTGCCCGAGCTCGATTTTTGGAAGACGCCGGACGACGACTCCTTGCTTCCCTTGACGCTACCTTGAGGTGTTTTTAGACCTTTTTCACGGCGGCCCGGGGTTCGATCCGGCTTTGCCGGAAGGGGACGAGACCTCAAGCAAGGGAGTGATTTTTTTCAGGGTCGAGGAACTGAGGCCTTTCACTTTTTTCAAATCGTCCAGCGATTGGTAGGGCCGGCATTCTTGAATCCGCGCGGCGAGGGTCTGGCCGATTCCAGGGAGGGTTTCGAGTTCCTCCCGGGTGGCGGTGTTGATATCGAGGGGATATTTGGTGGCGGGGTTGCGGATGGCGGCGAGTTCGCGATCTTCCCTTCGTTTCTGAGCTCGTAATTCCGCCAGCCGGGTGGAGTTGCTCAGTTTCCAAATCCCGGCGCGATCCATGGCGGCGGCTAATTCCACATCAGCCAACCGGGCGGCATATTCTTCCCGCGAGGTCCCGTCCGCCCGCTGCCGGGAGATGCCTTTGGCGCGGGCTAATCCCTTTTTCACCAAGAGTTCGGCCAGATCTTCGCCCTCGGAGGTTGTTATGAAGGCGTAATAGCGGGGCTTTGATCCGCGGCCCATCGCTTGGGCAAATCCGGTGTGAACGATGAAGGGTTTGGCCAGGACGGTTTGGACAAATTTGGTGGCGGCCTGGCCCTCCGTGATCAGTTGGGAGGGATCTTCAACCCCAAAGTGGCGGGATTGTTCGAGCAAACGCCGACGATCGGAGTCGAGGGCGGTATGCGTTTCCATGCAATCGACGCCGTAGAGCCGGAAAACCTCTTTGCGGATGGTTCCTTTGGACGGGTCGGTGAACTGAACGAGGAAACTGTCGCCATCCGCCCATTCGGTGGGCAGGAGTTTGGCTGGACTGATCTCAATTGTGTCCGCGGCGCCTTGAGCAGGAGTGCCGCCGAGGCCGACGAAAAAGAACAAGCCCAGAGCGACGGAAATCGCGATGCGCAAAAACGAAAAATGGGAGCACTTTGTGCCGTTCGGGCGGAACGACTGCGGGCGTCCGGTTCGGGGGCGGGAACGCACCGGATCTTCCTTGTGCCGGCAGCGCAGGATGGATTTAACCACCGAAGGAGGGGAAAAGAGGACGCCCATATTTCATGAAGGGCCAGGGAATGCTGGCGAGGATGAGAAGGGTCGCGATGGTGTAGGTGATGGCGGCGCGAAGGAACTTCCCGCGGTCCGTGGCCGCGCGTTTGGAAATCGAGTATCCGACCTGGGCAATGATCACGGCCAAAAGCATGCCAGTGACGTGTTCGACGGCAAAATACCGAAGGGCCCCATCTTTCATCGCGGCTCCGAAATTATCCATCGCGGCTTGGGTGATGGGGCTGAGAAAATAAAGAACGATTCCGATGACGAGCTGCAAATTGAGAATGCTGCTGAAGATGAGACCGCTTTTGCGGTCCTGATTGCTCCAAGCAGAACCAAAGGCGACTCCGCTCCATGCGCGGAGAAGAGCCCAGAGGGCAGCGAGAATCACCACCCAGCGGAGGAGGCTATGGACATCTTTGAAAATCAGGTAGGACGACATTGCTGGCAGTCAATCCGGAGAATCGTGGAGGGTCAATCCAATCCGGATTTCGGCGGAGCCGGGGTGGGCAATCAGGATCGGTAGCAATCCCCGAGGGATGAAACCAAGAAAAGGTATCACGCGGAGGCGCTGAGACGCGGAGAAAACTTCGATCCTCCGCGTCTCAGCGCCTCCGCGTGCGTTCTGCTTTGCTATCGGTTGTGATAACTCCCTCAGCCGGGGACGACAAGGTGGCCTTCGAAAATGAGCGCGGTTTGCAGAGGACTTTGGAGGTGTTGGCAACCCGGGCGCACTTGCGGCAATAGTAGCGCGGATCGCGAACAAGCTCGAGGAGCTTATCTGGGTGTTTTTCCAGATCGCGCTTGGACCAATCGCAGAGAGTTTTTGCCATTTCTTTAAGAGAACCGAGGATCGCGGGTTGCGCAAGTCGGGGTCTGACTGTATGCTGATCCTGGAAACCAAACATCCCTAATTCTTATGAACACTACGACAGAAACCTCCTCCAAAAAAGAAACCACAGCCGTGACCAACGGACTGAAAACACTCTTGGCCGATTCCTATGCCTTGATGGGCCAGACCCATTTAGCCCATTGGAACGTGCAAGGGCCGAATTTTTTCCAGCTCCACGTGGCCTTTCAGGCGCAGTATGAAGAACTTTTCGCGGCCGTCGATGAAGTGGCCGAACACCTTCGCTCCCTCGATGTCTTGGCTCCGGGTGGGTTGAAGACGCTCGCCGCCGCCTCGGGCATCGAGGAACTGGCGGTTGAAGCCACCTCGGCCAAGGACTTTGTCGCTCACCTGATCGAAGGTCATGAGACCCTCCTCAGCGGGGCCGTCACTTTGCGGGACGTGGCCGGTGATGCCGAAGACTTGGAAACCGAGGATCTCGTGATCGCACGCATTCGGGCGCACCAGAAAACTCTTTGGATGTTGAAGAGCTTTTTGAAGAATCTTTAACCCTCTCGTTTCTCGAAGCGAAGGCCGCCTAGTCTCAGGCGGCCTTTTTCGTCTTATCTCTTGCGAACGAATCTCAATCTCTTATTGTAGAGGAACAATGACGTCGAAACCATCACCATGTTTACACTCGAAGTCCGCACCCAAATCGTGGCGGGACGACGCGGCCCGTATTGTGGAGGAGTTGTTCCCGGTGACCTCCGCGGATGCTTGGGATCAGCTTTTGGACCTCAGGGGCAGTCTCTGCGAGGGGGAAGATTGGAATCGGACCTTGGACCTCTTTTTGGCTAGCCGGGAGAGTCTGGAAGCGGAACATTATTTGCCTTTTTATCGGCTGCGCCGGCTGTTGACCGAGAGTCTGCGACTGGAAGGAGGAATGGATGAGAAGACCTGCCTCAAGCAGGCGTTGATCCAGCGCCATCGTTCTTTGGCGGACATTCGTCGAGCCATTTCCCGGGAAGTCTTTGAGCACGATCTTGGCGCTTCGGGATGCCCGCCGCTGCGGGTGGTCGAGGTGGAGACGGCGTGAAGTTTTTTTCGGAGGGGTAAGGCGCGTCGCTTCTGCGGATTTTTGGAGGAATGGTCGCGGCCCCAAAGGGGGCGGACATTGAGGTCGATGTCCCTCCAGATTACACGGTGGAGGGGCGCCGCACTCGGCGACCGTTCAAAAAATCACAACATCCTTATGCCGAGTTGCCAGTCGCCGCTTTTTGAACAAAAGCGAGCACCTTGGCTTCGTCGCCACGGGCGGCCCAAATGACCCGAAGAAAATCCGCCGGGTGGAGGCCATGAGTCTTTAAAAAGTGACGATCGCCTCCGCAGCCATACATGATGTCGTGGCAGAGGCCCCCTTCGAGAAAACACCGGGCCTTCGCCATGATGCGGGGGAGCCATTCGAAATTGCCCAGGGTTTCCTTGCGGCCGGGGAGATCTTTGGCCTCCAATTCGTTTGGATTGGGTTTGCCGTCTTGTTCGTGAAAGAAATAGTCTCTCCGCACGGCCGCGGTGAGCAGAAAGGTGTCCCAGTCGGGTTCTTGGGAGCCGACCCAATCCTCGGCATAGTCGAGGACATTAACCGGTTTGAGGCCAATGGCGGCGAGGGCCTCTTTTTCTGCCGGGCCGAAGCAGGCTTGGGCATCGCGGCCCCCATTCTGGTAATAGCGGATCGCTTGATCGTAATGTTGGCGGAGGTTTTGCGTCCAGGCGTTGAGTTCCATAGCGATCAATCTAGCACTTCGCTGGCGGTTTTAAAATGCATTTTGGCCAGGGGCGCCAAGGCACCGCGTCCGCCTTGGGCGGCGAGGGCGCGGGCGGTGGATTTGACTGCGGCGGAGACTCCTCGTCCGAGGGGAACTCCCAGGCGGGCGCCGGTGGTGTCGAGCCAGTCGATGAATTTCTCCCGTGCGAGGATGGAGGCGGCGGCTACGGCAAAATCGGATTCCGCTTTCGTTCGTTGCTCCAAGGTGATGGAGCGGCCTTTTTCCATCAGAGCCCGCTTCAAAACGCTGACATTGGCAAACTGATCCGAGAGGGCACGGGGACAGTCGGGGCGAAGTTCGCAGAGGTTCTCAATGATGCGGGCATGGCCCCAAGCGAGGAGACGGTTGAGGTTGCCAATTTTTTCGTAGAGGGCGTTGTAACGTTCCGGGGTGATGGTGACGATGCTTTGCGGGGCGCGGGATTTGCGGATGGCTGCGGCGAGGGAGCGAATTTTTTGGTCGGAGGAAATTCGTTTGCTGTCGGTGATGCCCGCGTCCTTGAAGGATCTGGCCAGATCGGCATCGACATAGACGCCGGCGATGACGAGAGGACCGAAAAAGTCGCCTTTGCCGCTTTCGTCGATCCCGAAATGGGGTTCGTAGAGTTCGGGTTGGAGGATTTCTTCATAGCCAAGCCGCGCCTCGCCGAGAATCTCCGGTTCGAGGAGGAATTGGACAAAATGTTCCGTCCCTTTGCCTTGGATGAGAGCTTTGGGGCCCTTCTCGTACACGGAAATAGAAAGTTTGTCGCTTTTGGCGAAGAAGAGCATGTAGGGCCGGGTTTCGAAGGTATAATCGTCGCGTTCCAAAGCGGATTTCAACTTCGCGGCTTGCTCCGCGGTCAGCGGCGTATTGTAAAGGGTGATGGCTTTGGCGGACACAGACGGAAGCACTAACACGGAGGTGCGCGGAGACGGAGCGGAAAAAATCCGGCGTCAGTTGCGGCGCTGGTTCCGAACTCATGGGCGCGACCTGCCTTGGCGGCAAACCACAGATCCCTATGCGATTCTGGTTTCCGAGTTCATGCTTCAACAAACGACGGTGGCCGCAGTGGTTCCCTATTTTAAAAGGTGGATGGCGACTTTTCCGAATGTCGCGGCTTTGGCCGCGGCAGAAGAATCGCAGGTCCTCAGCCATTGGCAGGGATTGGGCTACTACAGCCGGGCGCGTAATCTCCATCGCGCCGCCCGCAAGGTCATGGGTGACCATGGCGGTCAGGTCCCCCATGATCGGATTGGCCTGCGCAGTTTGCCCGGAGTGGGGGACTACACGGCCGGCGCGGTGATGGCTTTTGCTTATGATGCGGCCGTGCCGGTTATTGATGCCAACATCGCGCGGGTCTTGGCCCGCTTGGAGGATTGGAAGCACCCGATCGACGATCCCCGCGGAAGCGAGTTTCTGCAGGCCGCGGCGGAACGGCTCCTGCCCGCCCGGGGGGGGCGTCGGCACACCTCGGCGGTGATGGAATTGGGAGCCTTGGTTTGCGTGGCGAAGACTCCGCGCTGTGGACAATGTCCGGTCCGGGCGAATTGCCGGGCCGGGGAACCGGCACGTCTCCCGATCAAACGGCCACGGCGAGCGGTGGAGGAGGTTCAGGATCAGCGGGCGTTTGTCTGGGCTCAGGGAAAAATTTGGCTCGAGTGTTCATCCGGGCCCCGCTGGCGGGGTTTGTGGATGTTGCCGGTGGCAGAAAACCCGCGACGGGCTGCGGTTTATGAAGAAATTTATCCCATCACTCGCTTTCGGGTTGCGCTGAAAGTGGTCCGGGAGGGCAAGCTCGGTAGGGAGTTGACAGGCTTTCCGCCGGGCGAATGTCCGGCCATGCCTTCTCCGCATCGACGCGCAGTTGCAGCCTTGACTGGAAAGCGTCATAGTTAGGCTCATGATGGCTGAACCTTTTACCAGTGTCCCAGATGCGCAGGGGCATTTTGGACCTTACGGGGGAAAATTTGTTCCGGAGACTCTGGTCAGTGCTCTCGAGGAATTGGAAACCGAGTACAACAAGGCCCGGGTGCTCCCTGAGTTTCGCAAAGAATTTGCGGGTTTGCTGGCGGATTTTTGCGGCCGGGCCACGCCCCTTTATTTTGCCGAGCGTCTGACGGAACGGCTGGGGGGCGCGAAGATTTATTTGAAGCGCGAAGACCTTCTCCACACCGGTGCGCACAAGATCAACAATGCGGTCGGGCAGGCGCTTCTCTGTCGGCGCATGGGGAAAACGCGGGTCATCGCAGAAACGGGCGCCGGTCAGCATGGTGTCGCCACCGCGGCGGTGGCCGCCCGGTTTGGTTTCGAGTGCGTAGTCTATATGGGGGCGGTGGACATGAAACGTCAGGCGCTCAATGTTGCCCGGATGGAATTTCTGGGCGCGAAGGTGGTGCCGGTGACGGCGGGGCAGGCCACGCTCAAGGAAGCGGTCAATGAGGCCATGCGAGACTGGGTCACCAATGTGAGGTCCACCCATTACATCCTTGGCACGGCCTATGGAGCTCATCCCTATCCGGTCATGGTGAGGGATTTTCATCGCGTCATCGGAGAAGAGGCCCGGCGTCAAATTTTACAACGCGAAGAACGACTGCCGGATCTCCTGATCGCCTGTGTGGGCGGAGGCAGCAATGCCATCGGGTTATTTTATCCCTTTCTTCAGGACGAAGCCGTCAAAATGGTGGGAGTCGAAGCGGGCGGTGAAGGAATTATCAAAGGCAGACACGCGGCGCGTTTTCAAGGCGGCCGGCTGGGGGTCCTTCAGGGCGCGAAGACTTGGCTGTTGGCCAACGAGGATGGGCAAATCGAGCCGACGCATTCTGTCTCGGCTGGACTCGACTATGCGGCGGTGGGACCGGAACACTGCCAGTTGCGAGATCTGGGTCGGGTCCAATACGACTATGCGACCGACACGGAGGCGCTCTCGGCCTTCCGAACTTTGGCCGAAGTCGAAGGGATTATTCCAGCCTTGGAATCCGCCCATGCGGTGGCACACGCCATCAAGGTGGTACCGAAAATGCGCCGCGACGAAATTGTCATCCTCAATCTCTCCGGACGGGGAGACAAGGACGTCGCTCAGGTTGCTGAGATGTTGCTAAAAAAATAGTCCGAGCCTCAGGCGACGTGAACACGGCGGATTTTTATCATGGACATCGGGAGCGACTCCCTCAAAAACCAAGGTCCGGAACCCTATGTTGGCTCGCATTTTTATTCTTTTCCCCCTGATTTTTCTCGGTGCCTGTGCATCGGTGAGCGTGCAATCGACCCAAGATCTGGCTAAGGGGCGGGAGATCGTTCTGCCGGAGAAGATCTTGGTGCGTCCATTTGAGTTTTGGGAACCTGGACTTCGAGTGGACCGGAGCGGGGTGGACTTGGAACGTTTCAAATATGACCTCAGGGAGGAATTCACGCGGGACTTGGTCGAGCGGTTGAATAAATACGTCGCGCCCACCGAGGCCATCGCGGAGACAGCTCCTCTCCCCCGCGGGAATTATTGGCTGGTCACCGGGCGGTTTGATCGGGTCGATCAGGGAAGTCGTGCCCTCCGGGCCGTTTTTGGCTTTGGCTTCGGAGGGACAAAGTTTGAGAGCCGTGTGGTTATCTATGATTTGAACGCCGGGCGTCGGCGTCCGGTGCTCCTGATCCAGACCACGGGAGGATCCAACGCCGCTCCCGGAGCCGTTCCGACGGTGGCGTATTTCCTCAGTGGAGTGGGCGCGTTGGGATCCGTCTTCAATCTCTTGGAGGGAGTGCGCAGTGGGATTAGTTTTGATCGGGTGCGTACGACGCGAGTCCTCACCTCCGCCACTTCCGAGCATTTGTATCAGCGCGGAGCTATTCCCAAGACGGACCTGAAGCCCAAGCGCGTGGGGGAATTACCCTATCCGTGGTGGCCATTTAATCCCCGCAACCCGAGCGAGGGCTCCGTGGCGGTGGCTCGGGCCGATTCGACGCCAACGCCCTGACCTCTTCCGAGGAGGGTGGGCAGATCGAAGGAGCCCAGACCGCTAAACCTAAAAGGGCAGTTGATGGCTGCTTGTTGATGGTTGAGTGAAAGAGAATGAGCAACGGTCAGCGAATCACGTCGATCACCCGGCAGGTGAATCCAATCAACGACCTATGCCGTAGATCTCCACCATTCACTCTCATTTCCACCGCAGTTCATCCCTTTTGCTCCGGCCCCGACAAATCGGAACGCCAGTTCCGAAAATTCATGTAGGGAACCCTTGTCGAGAGCCATCGGCTGTGATTAGCTGGTCCGCTTATCCATGAATGTCGTCGTAGAAACTCAGCCCAACTGTCAGGTGACTTTGCAGGTCGAACTGCCGTCCGATCGGGTCGCCAAGGAATGGCGGTCGATTTCCAAGAATTTTCAGCGTCAGGTGCGTATCCCCGGATACCGTCCGGGCAAGGCCCCTCAATCTCTGGTGGACACCCGTTTCGCCAAAGACATCAAGGAGGAACTGACCAACAAGTTGCTCCGGGAAACCTTGAACGAAGCGATCAAAGAAAAGAATCTCCGGGTTTTGTCGGTTTCCGAAGTGGAAAACGTCGTAATCGATGAGCACAAAACGATGCGCTATCGGGCCACGGTCCTGACCGAGCCGGAATTTGAATTGCCGGACTATTCCAGCATTCCCGCCGAGGTGACCAAAACAGTTCCTTCCGAGGAACAGGTCGGTCAGTGGATCGATCAAATGCGCGAGCCGCATGCCAGCTACACTCCGGTCGAAGGCCGGACGGTGGCGGAAGGCGATTATGCCGTGGTCAGCTATGCCGCAACGCTGGAGGGCAAGCCCCTCGCCGAAGCGGAGCCGACTTCCCCGACCCAATTGCAGGGACGCCGCAATGCCTGGATCCTGATGAACGAAAGTTCTCTCGCTCCGGGATTCTCCAAGGCCCTCGAGGGCATGAATGTGAACGACGAACGGGTTTTCACCTTGGAATTGCCCGGGGATTTTCAAGTGCCCGCTTTGGTCGGAAAGAAACTGGAATACACAGTTACCCTCCACGCGATCAACAGTAAGACCTTGCCGGAATTTGATGACGCCTTTGCGGAGAAAATCGAAGCTGGCATGACGGCAGAGAAGTTGCGTGAAAACGTGCGCGAACGTCTGGCCCACATGGCGGAGTCACAATATGAGAACGCCAAACGGCAGGCCGCGATGAAATATGTGCTCGAAAAAGTGGATTGCGAGTTGCCAGCTCCCGTGGTGGAGCGGGAGATGACCGGAATTCTCCGCGAGATCGTGAAGGATAATCAGGTCCGCGGCGTCAGCGACGACGAACTGCGCAAGCATCAGGAAGAACTGATCGGCGCAGCCCAGCAAAGTGCCCGGGACCGGGTGCGCGGGAATTTTCTTTTGCTCCGCATTGCCGAGAAAGAAAAACTCGAAGTTGGCGAGCAAGATGTGGCCCAGCGGGTTTTGGAGATGGCCTCGCGCTATGAAATTCCGGTGAAGAAATTGGTCAAAGACCTTCAGCGTCGTGAAGGATTCGGACCCCTGCGGGAACAAATCCTCGCCGGCAAGGCCCTTGATTTGCTTGTGGCCAATGTTATTGTCACCGAAACACCTGCCGCTTTGATGCCCTCGGCCTGAATCTTATGAACAACAGTCTTTTAGTACCCATCGTGGTCGAACAAACCGGCCGCGGCGAACGTAGCTATGACATCTACTCGCGGTTGCTCAAGGATCGTATTATTTTCATCGGCACGCCGATTGATGATTATGTTGCCAATCTTGTCATCGCCCAGTTGCTCTTCTTGCAAATGGATGATGGCAAAAAGGACATCAGCATTTACATCAACTCGCCGGGCGGATCGGTGACCGCCGGACTGGCGATTTATGACACCATGCAATTCGTCACCTGCGACGTGAACACCTATTGCATGGGAATCGCCGCCAGCATGGCCGCCGTGCTCATGGCCGCGGGGACCAAGGGCAAACGTTACGCCTTACTCAACTCGGACATCATGATCCATCAGGTCTCGGGTGGAGCCCAGGGGCAGGCTAGCGATGTCGAGCGTCAGGTCGAGTTCATGTTCCGACTCAAAAAACGCCTCAACCGCATTCTATCCGATCACACCGGCCAGCCGGTCGAACGGGTCGAGCGCGATGCAGACCGGGATTACTACATGACCGCTCAGGAAGCGAAGGAGTATGGTCTCGTGGACGAGGTGGTCAAATCCCGTAAGGAAATTAAAGACCTTCCTCCGGAGAAACCGGCCGAATAGGATCTGACGCATGGCGCGCGCCAGCAATCTTACGATGTGTTCCTTCTGTGGCAAAAGCCACGCGGAGGTGCGGAAGCTCATTGCCGGGCCCGGGGTCTATATTTGCGACAGCTGTATTACCGTCTGCAAGGGGATCCTCGACAAGGAACTCAACGAGGAGACCAAGAAGCAAAATACGGCCATTCGCGTGCCGAAACCGGCCGACATCATGCGCGATCTCGATTTGCATGTCGTCGGGCAGACCCGGGCGAAAAAGATTCTCGCGGTGGCGGTGCACAACCACTACAAGAGGATTCTCCAAGACAACGGATCGGAAGGGGACACCCTGCCTCAGTTGGGGCCGTTGGCCGATGTCGAAATCGAGAAGAGCAATATTCTCCTTCTCGGTCCCACCGGTTCCGGGAAAACCCTCCTGGCGCGGACGCTGGCGCGGGTCCTCGACGTGCCCTTTTGTATTGCCGATGCCACCACCATCACCGAGGCGGGCTATGTGGGAGAAGATGTGGAAAACATCGTCCTCCGGCTGATGCAATCTGCCGATTACGATGTCAAACGCACCGAGATGGGGATCGTGTACATTGACGAGATCGACAAGATCGGGCGCAAAACTGAGAACGTCAGCATCACTCGGGATGTTTCCGGCGAAGGGGTCCAGCAGGCACTCTTGAAAATTTTGGAAGGCACGGTTTGCAATGTGCCGCCGCAGGGGGGACGGAAACATCCGCACCAGGAATACATTCAGGTCAATACCCAGAATATTTTGTTTATTTGCGGAGGGGCCTTTGTCGGATTGGACAAAATCGTCGAGCGTCGGACCGGTGGGCGCGCCCTCGGGTTTCACGCCCGGGATTTTCGGGGTCCCGATGAAGTGGCCCAGGCCGCGATTCAGGAAGTGGAGCCAGAGGATTTGCTCAGTTTCGGGTTGATACCGGAATTCATCGGCCGCCTCCCGGTGATCAGCACCTTGGAGGCTCTCACGGTGGACGAATTGGTGACGGTTTTGACCGAGCCCAAGAACGCTCTCGTCAAGCAATACTCGAAATTGTTGGCGATCGACGATGTCAGTTTGAATTTCACCAAGGATGCGCTGCGAGCCCTCGCTACCGAGGCGATGCGAAAAGGCACCGGAGCGCGGGCGCTGCGGGCCCTGATCGAAAAGATCATGCTTGAAGTCATGTTTGACGTGCCGAGTCGGGACGATATTGCCGAGATCACCATCAATCGCGCCGCCGTCGAGGGAAAACGGGCTCCCCTCATCCGCAAGCGGCAAGATAAAGACGCCGCCTGAGCTGAAAGGATGTTGAATTTCTCCGCGATGGGCTCGGCACCGCACGGATTCGCTTACCTTTTCGAACGGTTTCCGTCCTTTAGCCAAACGTTTTGCGTTCGGGAAGTGGATGCCATGCGGCGGCTCGGCGTCGAGTTTCCCGTCTTTTCCATCCGAGATCCCTCGGACGAACCCGAACAAAATAGCAGCTCCGTCGGTGAGGTTCATTATTTGCCGGAACGATTTGATGGCATTTTGGCCGAAGATGTCGATTTTCGGAGGGCGGCCCGCAAGGCGCAGGCAGATCTTCGGAACCTCTGGGGTTGCGAAAAAGAAAAGCGGCGGGTGTATGAGGCCCTTTGGCTAGGGCCGCGATTGCAGGCGGCCGGCATCCGACACGTCCATGTCCACTTTGCCGGAACCGGGGCGCGGACGGCATTTTGGCTCAATCGGCTTTTTGCCATCGACTATAGTGTCACCGCGCATGCCAACGACATTTTTCGGGATGAACCCCCCGAACGCCTGGCGCAGATTTTCGATCGCGCCCGGGTCGTGGTGACCGTGAGTGACTTTAGCGTGGCTTACCTGCGGGAGCATTTTCCAGCTTCGCGGGAGAAATTTCACCGGGTCTACAATGGGATTGAAATGGAACGCTTTCTCCCCGGCAATCCGGAGGGCGATCCGCCCCTCCTTCTTAGCGTGGGGCGATATATTGAGAAGAAGGGGTTTTGTGATTTGCTCAGCGCCTGTCGCCATCTCAAGGAACGCAAATTTTCCTGCCAGATCGTAGGGCTCGGTCCCTTAGAAGAGGGACTCAAGGATCAGGTGGCCTTGTTGGGGCTGTCGAATCAGGTGACCATCACGGGCCCCCGGTCGGAAGACGAAATTCGCGCGCTTCTCCGGCGGGCCAGTGCCTTTGTTTTGCCCTGTGTGTATGCGTCCGACGGGGCGGTGGATAACCTTCCCACCGTCATCATGGAAGCGATGGCGACTGGGGTCCCGGTGGTTTCAACCACCCTGGCGGGTATCCCGGAAATGGTGGTGGACGGGCAAACGGGATTTCTGGTTCCAGAAAAAGACCCCCTCGCCGTAGCGGATCGGGTGAGACGTTTGCTGGACGATCCGGCAGCGGCGAGAAAAATGGGGGAAGCTGGTCGCACCCGGTGTGCAGAACATTTCGAAACCAAACGGACCACGGCTGCGCTCATCGCCTGCCTGCAAGCTCATGGAGCCCTGCCTGATGTCGGATCTCTTGCGCGAAATTCCGCCTGATCTTTTGCCCGCATCCTGGTTAGGGGACAACGCCGCTCCGCTGGAAGTCGATCTGGGCTGCCACAAGGGGCTGTTTCTAGTCGAAATGGCCGGGCAATTTCCCCAGCGGAATTTTCTCGGGATTGAATTGCAAACCGAGCGGGTGGAGGGGGCGCGGCGAAAAATTCGAGCCCGGGCTCTGACCAATGCGGCCGTGATCAAGGCGGAAGGGCTGGCTGCCTTGAGCGCTCTTCCGGATGCGAGTGTGACCTTTGTACATGTCCTCTTTCCCGACCCCTGGCCCAAACGGCGTCACAATTGTCGTCGCCTAGTTCAGGCTGCCTTTTTGGAGGTGGCCTGCCGGATTCTCAAGCCGGAGGGATTTCTCCGGCTGGTGACTGACGATGAGGATTACGCCCTGGCCATGAAGGAGGTCGTGGCGAAATGCTCTTTGTTGACCGCGTCCGAGCCCAATGACCGTGAATACCCCGCGACAGAGTTTCAGAAAAAATTTCTCACCGACCAACGGCCGATCCATTCCCTTCTGCTGACGCGTAGCGGTTCGTGAGACGGACGATCAAAGCGTGCCCAATAAAGCAAAAGACCGGGAATTTTCTCACGCAAAGGATGAAAAGGATCGGAAGGATAGAAAAATAGTTTCAGACAACCCGACCTTCCTGAAGGAAATGGTTGGAGAGAGGAAAAGAAATGAACCAGATTAAAAATTCCAGCTTTCCTGCTTTCCGCAGAGTCTTTTCTAGGTCAAACCGATGAGATTCGCTAAGGAAAGCAGGAAGGCAGGAAGGCAGGAAGAGGTGAACTGGAGGCGCGCACCTCTCTTTTACCTTTTCTTCCTTCCCACCCTTTGCGTGATGCAATTCTTAGACTAGCTCTTCGGCTTATCCAAAGCCTCGCGGTAGATGTCCTCCAAGTTGGCAATGGAACGGCTGAGTTCGAATTTCTCCCGCACCGATGAAGCCGCGCTGCGGGAAAATGCCTCGTAGCGGGCAGGATCGGTGGTCAGGGTGGAAAGTGCTTCTGCGAGCCCTGGCGCGTCGTCTTCGGCGACGAGGATGCCATCTTCGCCGGAGGTGACTGCCTCGGGGATTCCTCCATGCCGGGTGGCCGCGACGGGGAGCCCGGTCGCCATGGCTTCCAACATGGAATTGGGAACGCCCTCCTGATCGCCGGCCGCAGTGGTCCGACTGGGATGGAGGAAAATGTGGGCCTCGCCAAAAGCCTGCCCGAGTTCTTCCTGTTGATAAAATCCCGGAAATTTCACCGCCTCTTCCAGTCCCAGGGCGGCGGTTTGTTTCTTCAGTTCGCTGAGGAGAGGGCCTTCGCCCGCGAGAACGAGGGTTGCTTTCGGGTTCTTCCGGTGGAATCCGGCAAAGGCATTTAAGGTGATTTCCAAACCTTTTTTCGGAATGAACCGACAGGCCTGGAGTAATCGCCAGGCTCCGTCCGCGGGAAAGGGGCGGAGTTGAAACGGAAAGCGATCCATCGGGAGGGCGGTCCGGTTGATGCGGATTTTCCCGCGATCGCATCCGAGGGCTTCTAAACGCGCGGCCAGGGATTCGCTCCGAGCCATGACCAGAGGCAGCGTCTGCAGCAAAGTGTGCAAACGATCATCGTAACCCGGCTCATGGGGACGCGGCATGATGTCCATGCCATGAAAGGACACCACCACGGGTTTTGGCCAGTGACGAATGAACGGGAGAAGGTGCACTCCGGTGTGTCCGAAATACACATGGAGAAGGTCGGCGTCTCTCCGGTTGAGGATGCCATTGAGGTGGTCGTATTCGCCGCGATAGAAAACCGGCTCCATCCGGCGGATGTATTTCTTGTGAAACCGGGAGAGAAAATTGATTCGCGGGCGCGGGAGGAGCTCGATGTCGTCGAAGGGATACGCATCCTGGTTTTCACGCGACTTGGTCATCACAAAAGTGCGGAAGGTTTTCAGTCCAGTGATCTGACGGTAAATATGCAACATCTCGCGCTTGAGAAACGTGGTGCAGTAGCTGGCGACGACGGGTTGGGACATGGAAATTCTTCAGGAAATAGGGCGGGGGAGTTTTCGCAAGTGGATTTTACGCATCATTTTTCGTTTAGCGGGGTTATATTCTCAGCGCGATCCGGAGTTTGCCTCTGGAGATGGTCCCACTATGAATGAAATTGAATCGTCGTCCGCCTTGGATGCTTCGTCCCAAGCCGAGGACGATGTTTCGCTCATGTTGCGGGTGAAGTCCGGCGACATGGAAGCCTTTGAGACTTTGGTCGAACGCCATCAACGCCGAATCGTGGGTACTGTGGCCAAAATGTTGGGCAATGAATCTGAGGCAGAAGATATCGCCCAAAAGGTGTTTCTTCGGGTTTGGAGATCCGCCAGCCGCTATGAGAGACGGGCAAAATTTACGACCTGGTTGCTGACCATTACCCGCAACCTCGTCTTCAACGAAATGCGACGGCGGCAGCGGGCGAAGTTCGTCCCCTTGGAGACGGACGAGGAAGACCGGCCCCAGCCTCAATTTGAAGATACGGCGGCGATGACTCCGTCCGAGGCGGTGCTCAGGGAAGAAATGCAGGCGGCCATCGATGCCGCCATTGCGGCGCTGCCCGAACCCCAACGCCTGGCCATTGTCCTGCGGCGTTATGAAAACATGCCGTATGAGGAAATTGCCCAAGTCCTCAAATCCAGCGTCCCTGCAGTGAAGAGCCTTTTGTTCCGGGCCCGGCAGGATTTGAAAGAAGCGTTGAAGAAATATTTGGACTGAGTGGGGCGGGAGGGGAAGGACGGATTGTCTTCCCGGTCTGAGTTGGTGTCAGCCTCACCATGGCCGGGTACCCCTACTCCCGCGCCACGACCGTGTCATAGAGCCCATAGTGCGTGAGCCCCTCATGGCTCTCGATGCCCGAGTAGCGGAGTGATGCGTCTTCATAACGCCGGAAGGCGAATACCGCCTGATTCATCTGCTCGGTATTGAACACCTTGAGCCGCACGAGGAGATGAAAATCCTTCACCGTTAGACCCGTGACCGTCTCGAACAAGCCTGGTTCGATCTTGGTGATCACGTCTTGCAGCGTGTTTTCCCGAAAATCGGTCAGATACATGAACGCCGGGATGCGCGTCGCGAACTTGATGAGCTTCTCCTGGATCAGCTTGCGCTTGGACTTATATTCCTTCTCCTCGTCGCTGAGTTCCTTCTTCTCTTTGGCCGACAAGTCCTTGTCCTTCGCCTTATCCTTGAGCTTCTTCACGAGATCGCTCTTGTTGATGATGGTTTCGATGATGTTGTCGCCGAGCGCGCGCCAGCCCTCGATGCGCTCCATGGCGGCCATCGCTTCGGGGTCGTCAAGGATACGGCGCAGGGTGTCGTTATCCACGTTCACGAGCAGCGCACTCTCCCACTTCCGGGCGAGCAATGTGGCCGAGGTTCCGGCCATCGCGATGTCGAGGATGCCGCCCGCATCAATCTGCGTCATGTTCGCGCCGTCGTAGGCCAGCACCGGCAGGAACGAAACGAGGTCTTTGACGGCGTTCTCCGGGTTCGGCTCGTTGGGCGAAAGCCCTATCCCGTATTCGGAGAGCTGCCGCAGCGCCCGCGTGGGTGCGAAGTCGAACACGAAACAGATCGGCTTGAGGATTTCCTCTTCGTTTGGATTGTCGCCGTTGGGGTTTTTAATAGACCACGGCGATTGCACGCGAAACGCCGCCTGGAAGTAGGTCTCCGGCGACTTTAGATTGCGCAGCATCAGGATCGACGCCCACTGCGGCACAGTGACGCCGGTAGTGAGCTTGCCACACGAGAGCGTGATGGTCTTGGTCTCGAAGCCGCTTCCGATAGCCTCACGCACGGGCGGCAGCGCCGCCAAGCCGATGCCCGCCGCAGCGCCAGCGGCCACGAGCGCGTCGTAGTCGTGCCAGAAGACGTTGTGCTTCTCGGCCAGCAGATTCGCCATCGCGTGGCAGGCCGCGACGTTGGGCAGGAACCAGAACGAGTGTTGGAGATACGGCAGCAGGCGCACGTCCGAATACGGAAACGGAGGCCGGGTGCCGGTCTTGAGATGCTCCACCGCCCTCGGAGCATACCCGCCACGGATGATGTCCAGCCACTTCTGCACATCGCTCTTGTGCTTGAACTCTGCCTTGGCGCCCGTGCCCGAGTGGAGGGGTCAGTTCTTGCATGTTGCATTTGTGCAATATGCAAGAACTGACCCCTCCGACCCTCCGATGACCCCTCCGACTCCGACAGAATTTGAGACTCTCCAGATTGGTGAGGACCCGGAAAGTGGGAAGTAGGAAGTAGGAAGGATGAATGAAGAAGTGGGGAGAGAGAATCTTCCTTCTGCATTCTTACTTCTGCCTTGGCACGACTGGGGGATGGCCGCACGGGCGGGGGTGTCGCGTGTCTTGATCCTGCGCAAACTTGTGCCTGCAAAAGCTCGAACATCTCCTCGATGTGCTGATACTCGCCTTCCGGGAACCAGATGACGGAGATGTGGGCATCGGCGAGGCGGGTTTCCAACGCGTCCACCAAGGCCATCAGTTCGTCCACTTTCGCCACGATCCGGCGTTGTTCGGCGAGGGGTGGGAGCGGGATTTCGACGGTTTTCAATCTGCCAGCACTTAAACCAATGTTGCCTGCAGTGGAGGGGTCAGTTCTTGCATGTTGCATTTGTGCAATATGCAAGAACTGACCCCTCCGACGATCGAGATCGGAGCCAAGAAGAGCTTGAGCGCTCGCTTGCGCGACGGGCAGGACAAGGCGGGAAGCCGAGAGGCGACGCAGCATTTCGCGCAATTCACCGAAGGCAAAAAGCGAGAGGGCGGGAGTGGCGGCATCCAGCCCGCCGCCGGGCGTGAGGCTGGCTCGCAGTTCATCAATGACGCGCTCAGAGCCCTGGTTCTTGAGGAGTTTCATGCGGCGAACGGGAGGTTGGGATGGAGGTCGCGGCGGAAGGTGGTGACGACATCATAGTCTTTGCTCCTCTCGTAGCCGTGGGGCGGATTGACGAACTGGAAGTCGAAGCGTTTGTCCGCCAACTGATCGATGGAAAGGGTGCTGCCGAGCATGGTGAAAAGTATGAAGCAGGAGGGATGAATGATGAAGGGTTTGATTTCGATTTCTTGGAAAGCGTGGTGAAGCTGGCGGGCGGCGTCTTTGAGCGGGAGCGTTTGGAAATGGGCGAGGGCGGATTTCATGGCGGCTATTTGAGGCGCTTCACGCTGCTGGCAGAGAGGAGGGTGCGCATCTGGGTGATGGCGATTTCGTTGAGTTTGAGCAGACGCTCCGGTGCGGGCAGGCCTTGGCGGATAAGCACGGAGTTGAGACTCTCCAGATTGGTGAGGACGACGAGCTGCTCCAGCGGGGCGTGGTCGCGGAGGTTGCCCTCGGCATCGGGATGCGCATCGCGCCACTGCGCGGCGGTCTGGCCGAAGAGGGCGACGTTGAGCAGGTCCGCTTCGTCAGCGTAGATGAATCCCGCCTGCTGTTTGTTCACGGTGGGAGGGATGAGAGTCTCCTTGATGGCATCGGTGTGGATGCGGTAATTGATCTTCGCGAGGGTGCGCTGGAGGTTCCAGTTGAGCTTGAGACGGTCGTTTTCGTCGTCCTTGAGACGGCGAAATTCTTTGACGAGATAGATTTTAAACTCGGGGCTGATCCACATTCCGAACTCGAAAGCGATGTCCGGGTGCGCATAGGTGCCGCCGTAGCGACCCGCGGTGGCGCGGAGGCCGATCGCGCGTGTCTTCTCCACCCATTCCTTGACGCTGATCTTGTAGCTGTTCAAGCCAGCCTGACTTTTAATTGCGGCGAATTCGCCATAATTAAAATCCGGATTGAAGACAGACTCCCAGATGCCGAGGAACTCGACCGTGTTGCGATTGCGGAGCCAATCGGAGATGAAAAACTCGCCGTCCTTGGCCTTGAGCATGTCGGTCAGGGAGATGTAGTCGCCATCGGGGCTGGAGATGACGGAGACGGGCGTGCCTTGAATGGCGAGGGTGAGTTTCTTAAATTTTTTCATCGGGCGAGTCCGTTGTGGGACCTTTCGGTCAGATCGATCCATTTTTTCGCCGAAAGGAAGAAACTGTTCCGTCCGGCCTCATTTCTAATTCCCTCGAATTCGAGGGAATTAAAACTGGGGTTGTTGATGCGGTCCCAGACCCCGAGGAACAGGACCGTGTCTTTGTTCTTGAGCCACTGCTCAATCAGCGCGCCTGCCCCGTCAAAGTTTCGCACCATGTCGGTGAGCGAAATGTAGTCCCCCGTCGGTTGCGTGAGGATGCCGACGGATGTTCCCCGAACTTCGATCTTTCTGATTTTTGATTTGATCATGAATTGACTTTCAGACGCGGGTTTCAAATCCGCCGAATGCGACGGCCTCAAATAAGGCGGGGTTGGCGGGTGGTGCAAATGCCTCGTCGGCTTGTTTATCTCTCACGTCGAACCAGAGGCAGACGGGGATCTGCGTGGTGGAGAGTAGCTGGCCGCGTTGAAAAGTGACAAGGGAGAAGGATGAAGAAAGCTGTGGCGGCAGGGTTTCCTGTTTGAGGCCGCGCTGGCCGAGCCTCTGGCGGACGCTGGGGTTGTTTTGCATGGGCTCGCGGGTGGTGACGGCGTCGTAGTCCTTGCTCCGCTCGTAGCCGTAGGGCGGATTGACGAACTGGAAGTCGAAGCGTTTGTCCGACAACGGGTCATTGGAAAGGGTGCTGCCGAGCGTGGTGAAAAGTATGAAGTTTGAAGGATGAATGATGAAGGGTTGGATTTTACCTTCTTGGATAGCGTGGTGAAGCTGGCGGGTGGCGTCTTTATGCGAGAGCGTTTGGAAATGGACGAGGGCGGATTCGATGGCGCGTTCCTCGGCCTCTTTACCGAGCCCGAGAAAATCGAGGCGGTAGGGATCCTTGAGAGACTCGCGGGCGAGGTCGGACTGGGGTTGGGGCAGCAGCAGCTCGAAGTTGGTGACAGCTTTGCCCTCGCGTTCCAGCCGTTGGGTTTCGATGTGGATGTTCAGGACGTTGCGTGACCAGCCGTGCGCGATGGCTTGCCGGGCGTAGGTGAGTCGCCATTCAGGAGCCTTGAGCCGGGTGAGTAGGACGATGTTGTGGCCCCACGGCAATTGTCCAACAGCCTGTTGGACGATTGCGGGATCGGGCCAGGCATCGGCGAAGGCGCGCATGTAGAGCAGATTGGCGCGGGAAAAACCTTTCATCTCAGGGAATGCGGCGCGGAGGTCGCGGGAGAGACGCTCGATGACTTTGGCACCCCAGCCTTGCTCGGCTTGACGGGTGAGAATGTCTTTCCCCAACTGCCAATAGAGGGCGATGAGTTCACGGTTGACCGAGAGCGTGGCGCGTTGCTGCGCCTGATGAATGCGGACCTTGAGCTCCGTCAACCAAGCAGCGTAGTCGGAGGGGACGAGGTCAGAGGGCATAGGAGAGTGCCATTTCGTTTATGACGAGAGGGCCGTCAGGTGTTTTTTCCGCAAGGAACCCAAGGCAGACGGGAATCTGCATGCTGGAGCAGAGCTGGCCGCGTTGAAAAGGAAATAGGGAGAAAGATGAAGGAATCAGTGGCGACAGAGTTTCCGGTTTGATGCTGCGCTGGCCAAACCTCTGGCGGACGCTGGGGTTGTTTTGTATGGGCTCGCGGGTGGTGTCGGCGTCGTCGTCCTTGCTCCACTCGTAGCCGGAGGGCGGATTGACGAACTGGAAGTCGAAACGCATCTCCGGCAACTGGTCATTGGAAAGGGTGCTGCCGAGCATGGTGAAAAGTATGAAGGAGGAGGGATGAATGTTGAAGGGTTTGATTTCGATTTCTTGGAAAGCGTGGTGAAGCTAGCTGGCGGCGGCAGTGAGTGGTTTCATAAAATGGGAGAGATTATGAAGGGGGCTGGAGCAGGGGCAAAGCGGGGAAATAGGCGCGAAGATAGCCGCGATCAATCGCGGCGAGGCGATCGGCTTGGGCGCTGGCGTGGGCGGCGATGAGGAAGTCCGGGATGAGATGCTGGCGCGGTCCGCCTTCGCGCCGGTAGCGCAAAAACATCTGGCCAGCTAGATAGGCCGCTTCGGGCTTTATCGGCTCATAATTCACTTGAAGTCGGGCCAAGTCGGCTTGGACCGAAGCAACCGTGGGGTAAGCGGTGGAATACTCAGCAAAAGCAACGGGGGAGATAATCAGTTCACCTTCCGTGGCGGCTTTTGCCAATAGCTCGCGCCAGATTTCCCAGCCGGGCTGTTTGCGATAGAGCTGGATGAGGACGGAGCTGTCCAAGGCGGTGCGCATCTCGGATTTATCTTAAGTTTGAGCAGGGTTGGGCAGCTCTACGGGACCACGCAACTCGTCCATGATTTCGTAAATATCCTTGCCTTCCCACGGGTCTTTGGCCTCACGCCCAAACTCTTCCCAAGCTTGGGGCGAAATGGTTTTGGTGGCTTTGAGGAAGGGGGCGGTTTCATCGAACTCAAGGACGTCGCCTGGTTTGAGGTGCAGCCGGTTGCGAACATGGACAGGGATGGTGATCTGGCCTTTGGACGTAAGGGTTGCTTTCATGACGACAAAGTAAGCGGAAAAAGTAAGGCAAACAAGTCATGATTCATGAAAAAGGGCAATGTGTTCCTCGCTCATGGGATGCTTCTTTCAAATCGAAGTGTCCGGAAATCCCGGATTGTTGCCCGCGCCTCGTCGGGGGGCTGGCCGCGTTGCAAAGTGGCAAGGGAGAAGGATGAAGGAAGCGGTGGCGGCAGGGTTTCCGGTTTGATGCCGCGCTGGCGAGCCTCTGGCGGACGCTGGGGTTATTTTGCATGGGCTCGCGGGTGGAGACGGCGTCGTAGTCCTTGCTCCACTCGTAGCCGTAGAGCGCTTTGTTGAACTTGCGCAGCAGGTGCTCGAAGACGTAGCCCATCTCGTGGTTGGACATGGAGGCGGGGCGGAGGTCCACCTTGCTCTTCTCGTTGAAGCGCTCCATGAGCAGGTAAAGCAGGTTCACCCGGCCGAGGTCGCGGATTAGTCGCCGGAAGGCCGGTGGACCGTCACTTGCTGGAAGGGGATTTCCCAGCCGAAGTGGTTGCAGGCGTCGACGCTAATCCGCTGGAGAGAACGGGAAATGGGATAATATTTCGGCGCAAGGGAACCTTCCAAATCGAGTTGAATGACGAAATCGAGGGACGAGGCATTGGCGGCAGAAAACTCGACCTTGAGGGAGCGGATGGCCGAGGGATCGAGTTCGGCTTCGACGGCTTCGCGGAAAAACGTATTGAGTTTTTCCAGGATGCTTCCGGTGGCCTCGGCCTGATGGCGGTAGTCGATGCCCAAGATCGAACTGATCCGGAACCCTTGGGAGTGATTCTGAGGGTCTTCCTCCAGATATTCGGACGTGGGATACATTTTGGTCGCGCCGCCGAGGAGTTGGATTCGGACCATCTCGACGCTTTGGAAGACGATTTTTCCGTAGGTTCCGTCGCTGAGCAAAACCCAATCGCCTTCCTCGCTGGGAAAATAGGGCTCATTCTGGGTCGCGGGACGGGATAACATCCCCACAAGCTGCGCGATGGGCATGCGGAGCATGCCGCCCCGGAGGACGGGATTGCGCAAGATGGTGAAGAAGGTCAAATTCTCCACCACCCAAGGGACGCCGTTGAACACCAGTCGTTCGTTCTCGCGGACTGATCCGAGATTTAACATCAGGCGGATCTCGTCCCGATACCCGGGAAGAGCGTCTTTGGCCGCAAAGATGAGGGCCAATCCAATCAAGGCCATGAGCCCAAGCAAAACCCAGTCGCCGACGGCAAGAAAGACGACGATGACGGCGCCGAAGGCTCCCAGAAATGACAGCGTATAGAGGGCCACATCGAGCAGGCGGGTGGCCTGGCTGCGTCCATGGCTAAAGAGCGAGGTGTGTTGGTGCAGGTACCCATTGAGGAATCGAAATCCAACGCCCGTCAGGACCGCCGCCAGAATGGCCAAAATCAAATTGCGGCCGCGTTCGCGAAAGAAGGCGGCCAAGATGCCCGTGGTTTCATCCACGAGGGAGCGGTTTTGGCTTTCGATTTCCTCCAGACGGAATCCGAGGACCGTCAGTTCATTCCGGGAATCTTCATAGCGTTGCTGAAATTCATTGCGGACGCTTTTCAGCATGGAAATCACTTCGGGCTCCTTGACGGTCTTGAGGGATTGATCGAGGGAATCCAAGGCTCTCTGGAGAATCCTCGTCCTCTGCTCGGCGGCAGCAAAGCGATCATGAAGGTCCCGGCGTTCCCGACTGCCGGCGGTGGCCCGACGGACTTCATCGATGAGGGGGCGGATCAAATCTTCGATCGATCCCTGAAGCGTGAAGGGTCTTTCGTCCACTTGCTGAAACCCGCTGAGATCGGCATCGGAAATGATGTCGAGCAAATCGAGTCGGGCATCGGAGCGCTTTCTTTGCAAATCCCGCAGTTCCGCCACCCGCTGGGACCGGAGGTCATCACTGGGGGTCGTGCGAATGGCTTCCTGGGTTTCCGTAATCTCTTGGTCGAACTCGCGAATCTGGGAGACCAAGGCCTGCAGAGCGGCGTGCAGTTTGGAGGTTTCTCCCGGAGATGCCGGAGCGGGTGTTTCGGCTTTGTTTTGCGCGGGCAGCAAGGAAGCGCTGGCCAGAACAAGAATGGCGAAGAGGAGGGGGATTGTTTTTACCGGACGCATTGGCGAGGCGGTTCCCCGCATGCCGCGGAGACCACTAGGGTTTCCTGATCGTAAATCGAGACCGCACCGGTCGCAAGGCTTCTCTCGGTCAGTCCTTCGGGCCAGGGGCCGCTTGCTTGGTGAACGGTTGGTTGGTTTCGCCCATGACAAACATGACCAGGGTGACCGGCTCGGTTCCTTTGTTTCTGCCATTGTGGAGGAGGTTGATGCTTTCGGCCATGGCCTGTCCGGCGACAAGGTGATTGGTTTGACCATTTTCCACCTCCACTTCGAGGCGGCCGGAGAGGATATAGGCAAAGCAGTGGAAGGGGTGTTTGTGCCAACCGGTTTCTGCGCCGGGAGGGATCTCCACGAAAATCGCGGTCACCTCGGGATGATCGGTTTGGGGATAGCTGAGTGGCTGTCCGGCCGAAGTGGTGGTGGTGCGAAGCAGCGGGGAGACCTTGATCTCCGGTTTGTATCCGCCGTCCGGCGGCTCGGCCTGGAGGAGGCCTGCGCCGAGCAAGGCCAGAAAAACAAAGGAAAGGGATGGCCGCTTCATCGGGTTTCAAAAGCTGTGGTGACCGGATGGCCCCAGAAATCTTCGGGAATCGGGAGCCCAAGGAGCCACCGCGCGGTGGCGGCGGTGTCGTAGGCCTCCCAGGTGCGTGCTCCCTCGGCAGCCAGTTGCTTGTAGCGTGGCATGTCCGCCATCGCGATGACATCGGGCGATCCCTGATCGAGACTGATGATGAAGACGTGGTCGACCTTGGCGGCGGCCTGAGACAGACCTCCGTAGCCTAAGAGCAGTGCTAAGGCCAAAACGCTCATCCGAGGGGATGAAAAAATTCGGCGAGAGGTGGTCGTTTTCATGGGAAGGTTGGATTTTTTTGGTTGTCTATTGGTCTTTCGCTGTTCGCACCAAACCTCTGAAGCCGGGCAAGTTCCACCTTGCCCGCGAGCGATGCGATCGGCGTCACATGCTCATTCCACCATCCACGGCGAGAACCTGGCCGGTCACGTAGGCTGCTTCCGGACTGGCTAGAAAGGCGACGGCGGCGGCGATGTCGGCGCCGGCTCCCATCCGATTCTGAGGAATCTGGGCGAGGGCACCTTTTTTGATTTCGTCACTGAGTGAAGCGGTCATATCGGTTTCGATGAAACCAGGAGCGATGACATTGGCGGTGATGCCGCGGCTGGCGAGTTCGCGGGCGAGCGTCTTGGTCAATCCGGCGAGGCCCGCTTTGCTGGCGGCGTAGTTGGCCTGTCCGGCGAGTCCGAGGAGTCCGCTGACCGAGCCGATGTTAATGATCCGGCCGCTGCGTTGTTTGACCATGGTGCGAAGGACAGCCCGCGTGAAGTTGAAGGCGCCCTTGAGGTTGGTGTCGATGACGATGTCCCAATCTTCCGAACTCATTCGCATGGCGAGGGTATCACGGGTGACTCCGGCATTGTTCACGAGGACGTCGGCCCGACCAAAGTCGGCCAGGATTTGCTCCCCGACTTTTTGGACCGCATCAAAATCTGCCACATCGACGGCATAGGGGCGGGCGGTATCCGGGGCCGAGGCATTGAGGGCGGCGGCGGTTTTTTGCGAATTGGCTTCCGTCCGGCTGACGACGGCGATCTTAGCTCCTTCGGCGGCGAGGCGGGTGGCGATGGCTTCACCGATGCCGCGTCCGGCTCCAGTGACGATGGCAACTTGATTTTCGAATCGTTTCATAATTTTTTAGGTGACCAAGGTCTGATGCCCAAGGTCCAAGGTGGGCAAGTTTTGCCCGGGGTGAGTTGGGCGGACGGGTGGGGTTAAAGTTTGATCCAAGTCCGGGTCTTCGCGCTCTCTTCGACCGCGGCAAGGACCTTTTCGTTTTGCAGGCCGTCCTGGAAAGTCGGTTGGACACTTTTGCCGCTGACGACAGCGTGGACGAAGTCGGCAAAGGTATTTGTGAAGGTGTGTTCGTACCCGATGATGTGTCCGGGGGGCCACCAGGCGCCAGCGTAGGGATGCGATCCCTCGGTCACGATGATGTCGCGGAATCCTTGGTGGTCTCCGGGGTCGGAGGCATTGAAATATTGCAGCCGGTTCATGTCTTCAAAGTTGAACGCGAGCGAACCTTTGCTGCCATTGACTTCGAGGGTGATGTGGTTTTTTCGGCCGCGGGCAAAGCGGGTGGCTTCGAGGTTGGCCACGGCTCCATTTTTGAAACGACCAATCCAAGAGACGGTATCGTCCACCGTGACTTTGCCAAGTTTCTTGCTTCCTTTGGCTCCGAGCCCGGCCCCGGCCTGATCGAGGAGGGGGCGTTGTTTAACGAAGGTTTCCATTAGTCCGCAAACTTCCTTCAGTTCTCCCACGAGGTAACGGCCGAGGTCGATGATGTGGGCATCGATGTCCCCATGGGTGCCTGATCCGGCGATCTTGGCCTGGAGTCGCCAGACGAGGGGAAAATTCGGGTCGGCAATCCAGTCCTGGGCATAGCGGGCACGATAATGGTAAATGCGGTCGCCGAGGTCGCCGCGCTCGATCATTTTCTTGGCCAGGGCGATGGCGGGAATGCGGCGATAGTTGTGGCAGATCATGTTGACGACCCGGGCCTTCTTCACGGCGGCGACCATTTTTTCACACTCGGCGACGGTGAGGCCCAAGGGCTTTTCGCAGAGAATAGCTTTGCCGTGTTTGGCGGCCTCGAGGACGATCTCGCAATGGCTGTCGTTGGGGGTGCACACGTCCACGATGTCGATCTCCGGATCTTGGACGACGGCTTTCCAATCGGTGGATGCCTTTTGCCAACCCAATTGCTGGCGGGCAGCCTCGACGCTTTTCTTGGTCCGGCCGCAAATAGTGTGCAGGTTGACGTCTGCGGGGAGATTGAAAAACCGGGGGGCTTGTCGCCACGCATTCGAATGGGCCTTGCCCATGAAGTTGTAACCGATCATTCCAACGTTAAGAGTGCGTTTGGGCATAGCTTCGTTTTTTAAGGGTTGTTGAAGTTCAAATGCATCAAATCGGTGGGATCATGGAAATAAAAATAACCAGAAAATCGACTTCGGAGTTTTCCCTTCGGAGTTGTCACCATCCGGCCAGCCCTGTAAGACCCCGCTTGTGCTGACGCTTGATCCTGAACAAAAACTTGCGGGAGTTCTCGTGCCCGTCTTTGCCCTGCGAGGATCCGGGGATTTGGGCGTGGGGGATACGGTCGCGCTGCGGGAGGCCATCAGTTGGACGGCCCTCCAAGGTCTTCGTGTGCTCCAGATCCTGCCGGTGAATGCGACCGGGGGGGATAGCAGTCCCTATAATCTTCTCAGCGCGATGGCCCTGGAGCCTTCCACCATCGCGACCACTCCGGAGGAACTTTCGGATTTGAGTTCCCGTGATTTTGCGGAGATCACGGCCAAATATGATTTAGCGGGGCTCAGAGCCGGAGGCGTCCAATATCGGGAGGTTAAAAGGCTCAAAACCGAATTGCTGGAAGCGGCTTGGCAGAATTTTCAAGCCAAACCAACCTTTGATCGTGAGGTCCGGGCCTGGAAAGACTTTGTTTCCGAACAGGTGGATTGGCTCCCCGACCATGCCCTCCATCGGGCGCTGATCCACTGGCATGGTGAGGACGAAAAAGCGACTGATTGGCCGAAGGAACATCGTTCGCCCGTAGCGGTGCGGGCTTGGATGGCGAAAATGGATCCCGAAGCGCGCCATGACTTTGAGAACCGGCGGGATTTTTATTCCTATGTGCAGTGGGTCGCCTTCTCTCAATGGCGGGCTGTCCGGGCCCATGCCGACCGCGAAGGAGTGGCTCTGATGGGCGATGTACCCGTGGGGGTGAGTCTTCACAGCACCGACGTGTGGAGTCATCCGGAGATTTTTGACACCGTGCATTCCAGCGGAGCCCCTCCTGAGAAAGTCTTCGCCGCCGATCCCTTTACCGAAAAATGGGGGCAAAATTGGGGGTTTCCTCTCTATGATTGGAGCGCGATGGCTAAGAGTGATTACGCCTGGTGGCGACGACGGTTGCGCCTCTTGATGGGAATTTTTCACCTGCTCAGGGTGGACCATGCCCTCGGTTTTTTCCGCATCTACAGCTTTCCCTGGCGGCCGGAAGAGAATCAGATTTATCTCCCCCTGAACGAGGAGGATGCGTCCGCCCGAGCTGGGGGCGAGTTGCCACATTTCCGGGATTTTCCCGACGATACGGAGGAACATTGTTCCTATAATCAAAAACATGGTGAGACTTTGTTCCGCATGTTGCGGGAGGAAATTGGTCGTCATCGATTGATCGCGGAAGATCTCGGGGCGGTGGCTCCCTATGTGCGTCCGACCCTGGAAGACCTCGAGGTTCCGGGTTTCAAAATCCCCCAGTGGGAGCGGGCCGGGGACCGATTGACGCCGGGAGCCGATTACCCGCGTCTCAGTCTGGCGACCTATGCGACCCATGACCACCCGCCGCTTCGCGTTCTTTGGGAAGAGCTTTTCGAGCGGGCGCAGGACCCGGATCAAGGCACCCGGGATGCGGCCATCCACAGTCAGTGGGAGTTGATGAACTTTTGTGGTCAGCCGGAACACGAACTGCCCCAAGCCTTCACTCCGGAGATTCATGAGATTCTTCTCCGCGGGCTGCTGGCCTCCAATTCCTGGCTCACGGTTCCCATGATCACCGATCTCTTTGGCACGGCAGAACGCTTTAACGTGCCGGGTTCCGCTTCGGGAGAAAACTGGACCAAGCGGGTGGTCGAGCCGGTGGCCGCATGGGAAAAGACGTGGAGGGAACGGCTGGAGATGTGGAGCCGGGTGAGGGATGAGACCGGGCGAGGAAGAAAATGATGGAAAGGCAGTTGCGCATGGGCGCGATTTTTGTTTACTAGCGGAGGGACACCCCAAAACAACCAAATATGGCGAATCTAACAAAACGGGATCTGGTGATCCAAATCAGCAAAGAAACGGGCTTGGTGCAGCAGGAGGTGTTTGACGTCATTCAGAAAACGTTGGATTCCATCACCGATGCCCTGGCCAACGGTCGGGATGTGGAGTTGCGAAATTTTGGAGTGTTTGAAGTCCGTTTGACCAAGTCGCGGGTGGGTCGAAACCCGCACAAACCCGAGCACGACGTGATCATTCCGGCCCGGGCGACGGTGAAGTTCAAATCCGGCAAGGTGATGCGGCAGCGGGTGCTCCTGCGCACCGACGAGTTGAAAAACGAAAGCAAAGCAGGCGCAACCGCCTAAATCGACCCAATCCTTACCAGGGTGTCATCTTTCATCCGCGTTCGCGGCGCGCGTCAAAACAACCTCCAAGGAATCGATCTCGATCTGCCTCTGGGGCAGCTGATCGTCGTGACGGGTCCGAGTGGCAGCGGCAAATCCAGTTTTGCCTTCGATACCCTTTACGCGGAAGGTCAGCGTCGCTACGTCGAGACCTTTAGTCCCTACACCCGCCAGTTTCTGGAGCGGATGGACAAACCCAAGGCGGATCTCATCGAAGGGATTCCCCCGGCCATTGCCATCGAGCAGGCGAATTCGATCCGCTCGACGCGTTCGAGTGTCGGCACCATCACCGAAATCAATGACTACATGAAATTGTTTTTCCAGCGCACCGCCAAGGCATTTTGCCCTGATTGTGCGCGGGAGATTCGGACCGAGTCGGCGGCTTCGCTCCTCGGACACATTCTCGAGGAATTGCCCGGGAAGCAGGTCTTAATTACCTTTGGCGTGCCTGCCCCGGCTGGCACCAAAGTGGCGGCGTTTTTCGATTTTTTGCGGCAACAGGGATATTTGCGCGTTTGGATTAACGACCAAGTCATCCGCACCGACGAACCCCCCAAGCGCTTGCGTTTGCCAGCGCTGGTGATGGTGATCCAAGATCGAATCGAAGTGTCCAAGGCGAATCGTTCTCGGTTAGGTGAGGCGGTGGAGTCCGCCCTGCGCCTGGGATCGGGAAAAATCAAGGTCTTAGAACCTGCCGGCGGCACGGAACATCCTTTTTCCAGCGGTTGGCATTGCCCACATTGCGACATTGATATCCGACCTCCGAGTCCGGGGCTCTTTACATTCAACAACCCTTTGGGGGCCTGCCCGGAGTGTAAAGGCTTTGGCCGCACGGTGGGTATTGACTGGAACCGGGTCCTGCCGGATCGCACGCTTTCCTTGGTGGGCGGGGTGATTCGGCCGTTTCAGAGCGGGCAGTCGAAGGACTGTCAGCGGGACATGCTCCAGGCGGCAGCAGTCCGCGGCGTGGATGTGCAGATCGCGTTCGAGGACTTGCCCAAGAAAGAGCAAAATTGGATCCTGAAGGGCGACCCCGGCGCAGACGAACATTCGACCGACGGGCTTTGGTATGGCGTCGAAGGATTCTTCCGCTGGTTGACCAGCAAGGCCTACAAAATGCACATCAGAGTGCTTTTGAGCCGCTACCGGAACTATCAGCCGTGTTCGGCCTGTCATGGCGGACGGTTTCAGCCTGAAACTCTCAATTATCGACTCGCCCCGCTGGACAAAACCCTGCCGGCAGTTGCGGCCACCCCGGTGCGGGATTTGGCGGTTGAGATGGAGTCAATGGAACTCCCGGATAAAGATCCGGGCGCGTTGCTTTTGCGGGATCAGATTCTCTCCCGGTTGCAGTTTTTGAATATGGTTGGCCTTGGCTACCTGACCTTGGATCGTCCGACCCGATCGCTCTCCGGGGGCGAGATTGAGCGGGTGAATTTGACCACCTGCCTCGGGGCTTCGCTTGTGAATACTTTGTTCGTCATGGATGAGCCCAGTGTGGGACTGCATCCGCGGGACACCCACCAGTTGGTCGAGGTGATGCATGCTCTCCGCGACAAGGGGAATACGATCATCGTGGTCGAACATGAAGAGGCCATCATTCGGGCCGCCGACCATGTGGTCGATATCGGTCCGGGGCGGGGGAGTTCCGGCGGGAAGTTGATGTTCAATGGACCCTTGGACGAGTTGCTCAAGTCGAGGACCCCGGGAAAAAAATCCCAGGGAGAAGTCTCCCTCACCGCCGACTACCTGACCGGAAAAATCACGATTCCTCTCCCCGACAAACGTCGGGTGCCGGAAAATTTCATCGAGTTGCGCGGTGTCACCCACCACAATTTGAAGAACGTCGACGTGGACATTCCCCTGGGGGTTTTTTGCGTCGTCACGGGAGTTTCCGGTTCGGGGAAAAGTTCGTTGGTTTACGATGTCCTCTATCGCAATCTAGCCGGGGTCGCTCCCGATGAACATGAGGCGCCGGGCGTCTGCGACTCCATCACCGGAGACGAAGAAATTGGCGAGATCATCATGGTGGATCAATCGCCCTTGGCGCGGAGTCCGCGTTCGACCCCAGCAGTCTATCTAGGCGTCTTTGATGTGGTTCGCGAAATGTTTGGCACTTGCCCCGCCGCCCTGGCGGCTGGACTTTCCCCGTCGTCGTTTTCCTTCAATGCGGGCGACGGACGGTGCGAACGCTGTGCCGGACTGGGATTTGAGAAGGTCGAAATGCAATTCCTCAGCGATCTCTATTTGCGTTGTCCGGAGTGTGAAGGGCGCCGCTACCAACCCCACATTCTTGAGATTAAGGTGGGGGGTAAGTCGATTCATGATGTCCTCGAAATGACGGGGCTCGAGGCTTTGCAATTTTTCAAAAGCAATGCCCGGGTCACCAAGTCGCTGAAACTTCTGGCTGACGTCGGCCTCGATTACCTCCGGCTTGGTCAGCCGGTCAATGCGCTGAGCGGCGGGGAATCCCAGCGTCTCAAACTTGCCGGTCATTTGGCCGAACAACGGGATGAGGGCGCCTTGCTCATCTTTGACGAACCGACCACCGGCTTGCATTTTGACGACATCGCCGGGTTGCTGAAAGTCTTTCAGCGCCTCGTGGACGAAGGCAACACCCTCGTGGTGGTGGAACACAACTTGGAAGTGATCAAATCCGCCGACTGGCTGGTCGATATCGGTCCCGATGCGGGCGACCGCGGCGGCGAGGTCGTGGCGGTGGGGCCTCCAGAAAAAATCGCCCAATGCAAGGCGTCGCCGACCGGCCAATTTTTGGCCAAGATCCTCAAGAATAAGGGAGCAATGCCCACGCTGTCGAAGACGGCCTCTGCTCGCAAGAAAGTGGTTCCTTCTCCTGCCATCCAGGTGCTGGGGGCTCGCGAGCACAACCTGAAAAACATTTCCGTGGAGATCCCCCGCGGCCAGATCGTGGTGGTCACCGGCCTGAGTGGTTCGGGGAAGTCGACTTTGGCGTTTGATGTGCTTTTTGCCGAAGGTCAAAGGAGATTTCTCGACAGCATGTCGGCCTACGCGCGGCAGTTCGTGGATCAGTTGGAAAAACCGGATGTGGATTCCATCGAGGGACTCCCACCCAGCGTCGCGATCGAACAACGGGTCACTCGAGGAGGAGGGAAATCCACCGTCGCCACCGTGACCGAGATTTATCATTTTCTTCGGCTCCTCTTTTCCAAAATCGGGGTGCAACATTGCCCCGACTGTCACGTGCCGGTGCAAAAGCGGACCCTTTCGGCCATTGCCGACTTGGTCCGGAAGTTTGCCGAGGACGGCACCGTGCAGGTCTTTGCCCCCTTGGTCAAAGCCCGCAAAGGGCATCACACCAAGGTGGCGCAAACCGCGGCCCGCAAGGGGATCGAATTCCTCCTCGTCGATGGCGAACTGGAAGCGGTCGATCGTTTCACTAAGCTTGAGCGTTTCAAAGAGCACACCATCGACGCGCTCATCGGGGACGTCGAAGCGACGGCTGGAAAAGAAGTGCTGGAGATAGTCAAAAAGGCCCTCGACCTCGGCGGTGGCGCGGCTCGTGTCCGCGATGCCAAGGGGCATTTTCATATTTTGAGTGCGGAGATGAACTGCTCGGAATGTTCACGCGCCTTTGAGCCGCTCGATCCGCGATTATTTTCCTTCAACTCCCCGCACGGCTGGTGCACCCACTGCCGTGGATTTGGCGAAGTCTGGACGGAATACGACGGGAAAGAATTTGATTCCGTGCTCGAGGCCGAACTGGCCGAGGAGAAACGCCACGAGAGTCTTGACGACGGCGAGTCCCGTCCCTGTCCGATTTGTCAGGGTACCCGGATTAACGAAACGGCTCGGAATGTTCTCCTCCAGGGGGAAAGCGTGACTACCATCACGCAGGCACCGGCAGCCGATGCCTTGAAGCGCATCACCGAATTTAAATTCGAAGGTCGGGAGCGGGAGATCGCCACCGATATCATTACGGAGATCTCTCAGCGCCTGCGCTTTCTCAGTCAGGTGGGCTTGGACTATTTGGGTCTGGATCGCGCCGCCAACACTTTGAGCGGTGGGGAATCCCAGCGCATTCGCCTCGCGGCCCAATTGGGCTCCAATCTTCGTGGGGTCCTCTACGTGCTTGATGAACCGACCATCGGTTTGCATGCCCGGGACAATGCCCGTCTCCTGGATGCCCTCGGGGCCCTGGCCCAACACGGAAATTCTCTCGTCATCGTGGAACACGATGATGAAACCATGCGTCGCGCCGACTACATCATCGATCTGGGTCCCCAGGCGGGAACGCATGGGGGTGAGATCGTCGCCAGCGGGACCTTTGCCGACATTCTGGCGGAGAAGAAATCGCTCACCGGCCAGTTCCTGAAAAAACCGATGGCGCATCCCTCCCGGGGCGGACGTCGGGATCTCGATGGTCCCTGGATTGAGCTGACGGGAGCCTCCGCCCACAACCTCAAAGGAATCGATGTCCGCTTCCCCATCAATCGACTTAGCGTCGTCTCCGGAATTTCCGGTTCCGGCAAAAGCACCCTCGTTCGCGGCGTGCTTTTGCCCGCGATCAAAGGCCTTCTTAGCCGGACTCGGAAAAAATTGCTCATCGACGAACCCTGGAAGTCGATTTCCGGTGTGGAGTATTTAGGAGCAGTTCTCGAAGTGGATCAGTCTCCGATCGGAAAAACTTCCCGGTCCACGCCCGCCACCTACATTAAAGTCTTTGACCTGATCCGAAACCTTTACGCCTCCCTGCCTGCGGCTCGGATGCGGGGATACACGGCCAGCCGGTTTTCATTTAACAACGAAGGCGGACGCTGCGAATGCTGCCAGGGCCAGGCGGTGATCAAACTGGAGATGAGTTTCCTTCCCGCCTCCTACATGCCCTGTCAGGAATGCGAGGGGAAACGGTATAACTCCGCCACCTTGGAAGTGGATTACAATGGAAGTTCCATTGGTGATGTCATGGACATGACGGTCGAGCAGGCGGCGAAATTGTTTGCCGCTCATCCCAAGATCAAACGGGCGCTGGATCTCCTCAATGAGACCGGCCTCGGCTATCTCAAACTCGGACAACCCAGTCCAACTCTGAGCGGCGGGGAGGCCCAACGGATCAAATTGGTCACCCAATTGACCCGGCGCGCCACCCCCAAGGCGGAGGAAATCAAGACCGCCCGACGAGGTAAATCGACGCTCTATATCTTGGAAGAACCGACCATCGGTTTGCACGCCCACGATGTCGCGCAATTGATCAAGGTCCTCCATCGGTTGGTCGATGAGGGCGGTACCGTCATCGTGATCGAACATCACCTCGACGTCATTGCCGAGGGCGACTACGTCGTCGATATCGGACCCGAAGCGGGCGGAGGCGGCGGGGAATTGGTGGCGTTCGGAACCCCCGAAGAGGTCGCCAAATCCAAGACCAGCCAGACGGCTCCTTACTTGAAAACGGTGCTTAAAACCAAAGGCGATTGACGGGCCAATCCACCTCGTCCCTCCTGAGGACCGCTCAGATTGATTCTTTCGCTTTTTCCGGCGTTTGCAGCAGGATCCAACTCCATAAAGCCAAGCCACCAAAACCGACAGCGCTGGCGGCCACCGCCCAGAGGAGCGGGGAAGGAATCGGAGCGCCCAGTTCCCAGCGCGAAAGCTCGGCTCCGACCCACACCACCAGACCGACCCGCGGAGCCATCCCCAGCACGGTTCCGACAACGAGCGGAAGGAGACGCACGCCACTGCTTGCAGCCAGCACGTTGCCCAGAGCGAAGGGAACTTGGGGAGGCAGTCGCACCAGAGCCACCACAAAAATAGCCTTGAGGTTTGGCGCGTCGATCAGGGCGGTCGCCAGACGCCGCCCCCATTTTGAGCGGTCAACCAGCATCCGCAAATCCCCACCGGCATAGCGACGGCTGAGCAAATACCCGAGGCCTGAACCGATCAGGACCACCCCGAGGGCAAGCGGCAATCCGCCGATAAAACCAAAGAGAAAGCCTGACAATAAAGAGGTCAGATGCGACGGCAGCAGCGCCAGCCCGGTCAAGGTCCCGGCGACAACAAGATAGACCGGAAGCAACCACCATCCAGCATCCTTCAGTTCGGGTCCCCATTCGGCAGCTCCCAGAAAGCCTCCCCACAATCCGAGCAGTGGCAAGGCCAGGACCAAGCCGCTCAAACACGCTAAGCGCCAAACCCGCACCCGAACCGGAGCACGCTCCGGCGAACTGTCCGGTGCGGAGGCCGACAAATCATCGCCAAGTCCCCGCTCCGACTGCATTTCTGGCTCATTATTCTGGTCGTTTGACATTGGGCTTCACTATGAGTGCGAAGCTCTGGCCTTGTCCACAGGCAACGGATTGACATCCCTCCCTTCGTGCTGTATTCCTCCCGGATTGCGTAGGAACCTTGCCATCTATGCTGCCGTTGTCATGGGCGCAATGCTCATCGCGGTTGATTTTGCCTCGGTGGACCTCGCCATCCCTGCTTTGGAGAAGCAATTTGCGCTCAATCTCAATGGCGTGCAGTGGGTGATCAACGGCTATGTGATCAGCTTTGCGGTTCTCATGGTGGCGGGAGGAAAAATCGCGGATGCCCATGGGCGGAGGAAGGTTTTCCTGGTCGGCATCGGAATCTTTGCCCTTGCCTCACTATTCGGAGGGATGGCTTGGAGCGGCGGCTCGGTGATTGCCTTCCGCGTTCTGCAAGGGGTGGGCGCGGCCCTGCTCTGGCCGGCCATGATTGGGATGACTTGCGCCGCGGTTGGGGATTCCAACCGTGCTTTTGCGCTCGGCCTCATTCTCGGCACCTGCTCGCTGGGCAATGCCATCGGACCAGTGGTCGGCGGCGCCCTGACCCAATGGTTTTCCTGGCGCTGGGTGTTATGGATCAACGTGCCGATCGCGGCTGCGACCATGTTGCTCACGCTTTGGAAAGTGGGCCGGGATGAGAAGCACAAAGGCGATCCGCCTCGCAATGATTACCTTGGCATGATGGTCCTCACGGTGGGGTTAGTCTCCCTAATGATTGTCGTCTATCAATTCCAGTCCTGGGGTTGGGGCAGTCCCAAAATCATCGGTCTGACCGTGCTCGCCTTGGGCCTGCTGGTTTCATTCCCGTTTTTGGAAAAACGGTGCCCGGAGCCGTTGGTGCCTTTAGATCTGATGCGTTCCCCTGAGTTCCGAACCCTCTGCATCGCCGCCATGGTGATCTGCCAGTTGTTTTTTATCGTCCTGCTCTACTTCACCCAGTACGCGATGAAGTTCTTGGGAGATGACCCGATGATGGCGGGTCTGCGGGTCGTATCGTTCATGCTTTCCTATGGCGTAGTGGCCTACTTCTGCGGCCCACTTTCGGCTTGGCTCGGAACCCGCGGCCTACTTGTTGCGGGACTCGTTTCTGCCTCAGTCGCCTCCGTCCTGCTGGGGATCACTGGCCCCGGGGCCACTTGGCTGACTTTCAACGCTCTCCTGATTCTCCTCGGGATCGGGGTGGGAGCTGTCATTCCCACCGTCAGCAACCGCGCCATTGAAACCGTTGGAATCGAAAAAGCCAGTCTGGCCAGCGGCCTCATCTTCATGTGCCAACTGGCGGGTTCCGCCGTATTGCTGGCGGTAAACACCGCCATCTTTACGGCGGTTAGCAAATTCCGTCTCCAACAGATATTGGCTGACAAGGGCGTGACTCTTGACGCAATCGACAAGCTGCAGGTCGAAGGAGTCCTGACCGGGGCGCAAAACATCGACCAACTCCACCTCCAGAACCACGGCATCGCCAAGCTGGGCGAATTGGCAGAATTTGTCAATTGGGCTTACCTCGACGGCTTGCAAATCGCAATGTGGTTTAGCGCTGGCCTTGGGGCCCTGACCCTCTGGCTCGTCATACGCTACGTGCCGCCGCGAGAAGACGAAGCCAATAAGTTGGCGGGTTGATCGCTGGCTGGGCGGCGACCCTTTAGCCCCGGAGGATTGCCGAGCGCGAAACCAACCCTCCATGCTGTGGGCGACCAAAGGAATCCGGGACATTCTATCCTCCGACGGTCCGGCCTGCGATTCGTCAGGCTGCCGTGCTGACCAAAAAAATCAGGGCGACTCTGCGCGGGCAATCAAGACCGTCTCCAGGATCACATCAATTTATTGATTCGCATTGTCGGCATAAGAATGTCCAAACCGAATTTTTCCGAAAGATCCTTCATCATCCGCTGACCGGCAACGCTGTTTCCGATCGAATCCAGCGGTGGCGAAAAGGTTCCTATTCCGCCCATTCCGGAATAAGCGGAGAGAAGCCCTCCTCCCACACCCGATTTGGTTGGAACTCCCACGTCGACCATGTAGGCCCCGGTTCCATCATAGAGACCACACGTTGTCATCAGCCCCACAATAATACGGGCCTCACGAGGAGAAAGAATCCGTGCCCCGTTGCTAAGAATCCCTCCAGAAGCAAAGAAACGACCGATTTTCGCCAGCGCGACCGCCGTGACCCGGACGGAGCATTGCCGGAAATAGACGTCGAGAATGTCTTCCACATCTCCGGAAATATCACCGTAGCTTTTCATCATCCACGCCAGGGAACGGTTCGTATCTCCGGTGGCTTTCTCGGAAAGATAGGTCTTACGGTCCAGATCAAGTTCCGGCGTCTCGCTCACCTTGCGCATGAACTCCAGAACGCGCCCGAATCTTTCGTCGGGGTTGGAGCCTTTGATGAGCGAACTCGTGAGAATGGCCCCGGCGTTGACGTACGGATTGGATGGCACATGGGCGGAGGTGGTTTGTAATTTCACCACCGAGTTGAAGGCGGCTCCGGAGGGCTCTTCGCGCATTTTCTGAAAGACCGCCTTTTCTCCGTGATCCAGAAGCGCGAGTGCCAGAACGACGGTCTTTGAGATGCTTTCAATGGCAAACGGAGTGAGGGCATCGCCGGCCGTCACGACGCGACCGTCTTTGAGGGCCACTGCCATCCCCAGAAGCTTCGGATCAACATTCGCCAGTTCCGGGATATAGGCCGCCACGGCCCCATCGCGATAGTCCTCGCGATGGCGTGCCACCAAATTCTGAAGTGCTTCCTGAATTTCGTTAGAGTGTGCGGATATCAATTTTTTAAATCTTTCGACTTGAGGCTAACAACCATGCTTCCTGCGGACTAGATGTTTTGTCCTTTGAGCGGTGATGTGTCTCACGAGAATGATCGTGGAGAGGAAGAGCCTCACGAGCAGGGCCGTGACTCGAACCCCACAGTTATGAGACAACCTGCCGGGTTGATTGCATGGGGTCAGGAATGTCAGGTCCCCGTTGGGCCGTTCCTCATTTCTTACCTCTTTCAAGTTGCTTGAGGTTGCGCGTCGTGATGAGCATAAGTGCCACCATAGCGCCGAGCGGTGGCGCGGAGACCGATGGCGTTGGTTTTCATCACCCATTCCTTGACGCTGAGCTTGTAACTGTTCAGACCGGCCTGGCTTTTAATTATGGCAAATTCGCCGGAATTAAAATCTGGGTTATGGACGGTCTCCCAGATCCCGAGGAATTCGACGGTGTTGCGGTTGCGCAGCCAGTCGGAGATGAAGAAATCGCCATCCTTGGCTTTCAACATGTCGGTCAGGGAAATGTATTCCTCACCCTGCCTCCGAAATGATCTTGAAAGATCGGGGTCTCTGTCCCTACGCAGCCATGGCTGGGGTGGACCAGCGATGCAGATGAAACGTCCCCTCTTGTCGTTTCGAAGTTCGGATTGGTTTCCAAGGGATGCTTGACTTCCATATTTCGTTTGCAATCCGACTTGTGATATATAGCAATTGTGAGATATGAATATTCGATGCACCTGTCGACGAGGGGATGAATGGATTTTGAGCCGGTCTCTTGTGGTTGAATTTGTTGCGGGCACTGAAAGGAATGGAGCCAAGGTGGGAAAATTTTTAACAGAAAAACTGGTCTTTTTGGGGGTGATTTTTTTGCTCATGAGTTCGAATTGCCTCTTTTCCAAAGAGGCGATCGAGCCGGTTTGTTGGTTTGGTGACCACATGGTCCTGCAGCGAAATATGGCTGTCCCCGTCTGGGGTTGGGCGAATCCAGGGGAGGAAATCACGGTCAAGATCGCCGGACAAAGTGTTCAGGCTCCCGTGGAAAAAGACGGTTCGTGGAAAGTGACACTCGCTCCCATGGAGCCGGGGGGACCTTTTGATATGGAGATTTCGGGGGCGTCGGAAACGAAAGTGATCCGTGATGTGTTGATTGGAGATGTTTGGATCTGTGGTGGACAGTCCAATATGTGGAGACCCTTTATTGACGTGGATCAGAAGGTGCCGGAAAAAGACTGGAAAATGATGCCGGGACCGGATGGGGAGCATTATCCGAAGTCGGATCAGGGGCTGGAACAAATCCGTCTCTACCATGTGGGTCACAACGGATCGGCGGACCCCGTTCAAGATATTCCGAGGGCCCCGACGTGGGGTCCATTTGAGCGCACGAGGATGAACCGGGATATCGCTCCGGAGTCCTGGCGGGTTTGCAGCCCTGATGCCCTCCGGAACTTCTCCCGTTTGGGCTTCTTTTTTGGAGAGGCCATTCAGCGGGAAATCGGGGTTCCGGTCGGGCTGATCGTAAATGCGATGGGTTCCTCGAGCATCAATCAATGGGCCAGTGCCGAAGTGATCGATAAGCTTTTGGAACGTCCTCCCAGCCCGATCAAGCCGGTGCGATATAAAGAGAATCGGGAAGAAAAATATTCCGGGTTGTTCAACGGAATGGTTTATCCGCTGATCGGGTTTCCGATCAAAGGATTTATCTGGTGGCAGGGGGAGACGGATACAATCGACAAGGAGCCTTTTGATATCGAAGCCTATCCTCGGGGCACCTTCAAGGAAGTGATCACGGACTACCGCAAGCGATGGGGGCAGGGAGATTTTCCCTTCCTTTTCGTGCAGCTACAAAACCATTTTGCGCGGGGCAAGGGTATGAATGTCCGCGACTATCAAATGCAGGCCCTGGAGCTTCCCAACACAGCCATGGTGGTCACGGTGGATATTGCGGGCGGTGTTCATCCCCTGAATAAATACGATATTTCCCAACGCCTGGTGCAGGCTGCTCTGGCCGTGGCCTACGACCGGCCACTGCTTTTCTCCGGCCCGATTTACCAGTCGGCCAAGGTTGAGGGCGACCAAATTCGGATTTCCTTTTCCCACGTTGGAGCCGGTTTGAAAGTCGGCACGGGATTGTTTAACAATAAGCTTAAGCCTCTCAGCGAGTTCTCTGATTCCAACGCCCCGTTTGAAATCCAAAGCGCCGAAGGGAAATGGGTCAAGGCTGATGCAAAAATCGATGGTGATACCGTGGTTCTGAGCGCACCTGGGGTGACCAATCCTCAATTTGCCGCCTACGCCATGAGCCGAACGGATCCTGAAAACACGGTGCTCCAAACCACTCTCTTTAATGCCGAAGGTCTTCCCGCATCTCCGTTTGACAGCCAAACCTGGACGGGTCTGAAAGACCCAAAATCTCCGTAGAATGCCCGGCTGACGATCAGGTCAGAGAATTGTAATAAGGCCTGGCACCATTGGCCTCCACCTCATATCCAAAACGGGCGAGATGAGTTGGAGCGGGTTGAAAATCATCGCCGGCGCTTTCCAGAAGTCTTTGAAGGTCCGCTGCCAATTCGGTCTGCAAGGCAGTGGATTCCGGCCGATTCACCAAATTGTGCGTTTGAAAGGGATCGGCAATATTGTCGTAAAGCAACCAAGGACCATTGAGATTACGGGCATAGGTATGTTGTCGGGTGATTGCCGCCCGCCAAGGTCGACCATGATATCTCCCAAAAGGAGCAATGGCGCAGGCAAGGGTCGACTCTGGACCTTGGAAAATTTTCGAACGCACGCCCTCTGACAAATCCAGACCTTCCACCGTCCCGGGACAGGGAATATCCAAGAGACCAAGAAGGGTCGGGAGGAAGTCCCAGACATTGAACAGCGTCTGGGTTTGGGCGCCGGCGGCAAATTGCATGGGAGCGCGAATCAAAAGCGGTACCTTGATGCTCTCGTTCCATGGGACTTGCTTCTGGGTGTGATTCTGACTTCCCAGCATGTCGCCATGATCGCTGGTGAAGATGAAAATGGTATCATCGGTCAATCCGCACTCGTCGAGGGTGGTCGTCAGTCGTCCGATTTGTTCATCGAGTGCCGAAATATGGGCATGGTAGCCCCGCATGTCATTCATATCCGGGTTGGGACAATTCGGCGGAACCTGAACTTTTTCGAGCGGAACTTTGTCCAGATATTCAGGTGGGACCATTTCATAAGGATCGTGAGGCGGGCCCCAGGACATCACGAGGGCAAAAGGCTGGGAGGCATTCTTGATGAAGCGGATGGCCTCGTCGGTTTGGGCGATGGCATCGTAACCGGACCAAGTTTGGGGTTCAGGGGTATCCCTATAATAGTGGGACTCGAAGTAGTTGTGGCTGCAATTTGCTGCCGCCCAGAAATCAAATCCCTGGCGGCGGGGACCGGGAGGAATGAAGCCGCCCCGGTCAGCACCGTCGAGATGCCACTTACCAATATAGCCGGTCTCATAGCCGGCCTGTTTGAGAATCGTCCCGAGGGTGGGGCGATCAGTGGGCAGGCGGAGATCGTTTAAAAAGACGCCGTGAGTCAGGGGATATTGTCCGGTGAAAAAGCATCCCCGCCAGGGGCCGCAAACCGGTGTTCCGGACACGCAATTCGAGAAATGCAGGCCGGTGGCCGCGAGGTGGTCGAAGTTCGGAGTCGAAGCGAGGCTGTTGCCATCAAAGCCGCAGCAGCCTGCCCGCATTTGGTCGGCAAAAACGAAAACAAGATTCATCCAGCCGGATCGTTTTGGAGGACTCCGGGAACAAGCGCTTCGTGAGGCCGTCCGGCCACTCCGAGGGCATCACCTCTCTGTTGATCGGTCATGATCAAGAGAATGTTCGGTCGTTTCTTATTCATGCAAGTTTCCGGGTCGATCCGGCGGCTTCGTGCGCTTTGGACGACGGTTGATTCATTCTGACGAAATCAGGTCCCAGGGCGATACCATTTTCCAAGGAGTTCCTTGACCGTGAAGGGTCGATTCTCCCGAATGGAGCGCCAAAGCCCTTCTCCGCAGGCCACGGCCAGAGCCCCATCGTAGCTGCTGGCCTCCAGACCCAGATCTTTGCAGATCGAGCTTGGTCCTTGGAATATGTCCCGTTGGATCAGGGGATCACTGCCACCGTGCCCTCCCTCCAACTGTGGGACTTTGACCTGCCGGGGTTCACCAAAGAGGGGTAACACGCGCACGGTATTGGACTGTTCGACCTGGCTGGCCTTGCTGCCAGTGGGGTCAGGATCCACATAGCGGCTGGCTTCGAGGCGGGCCTTGGTTCCATTGATGGCAAGCTGGTAGCCTTCGCCCGGAGTGGAGAAATTGCAGGAATAGCTGACGGAAACGCCATTGCGGTACTTGAGCACGGCCGAGTAGGTGTCTTCAATGTCGATGGCGGGATCATAAATGTAGGCATCCTCCGGATACTGGGCATCGTAGGGGAGCGAAAACGTGTCCCAACCCGTGCCCGGCCGTCCCTGATCCGGACGGAACTTTCCTTCATAATTTTTTTTGAAGTAGGGGCAGGCGGCGCGCTGTTCCGGAAGGCTGAGCTTTCCCGAAGAGAGGGACTGCGGGTTGTGGGCTCCGTCGGGCCCAAAATAGTTCAAAGCACCAAATCCAAAAATCACTTCCGGAGGGGCGCCGATTAGCCAGGTCAAAACGTCAAAATGGTGAACCCCCTTGTGCACGCTCAATCCGCCGGATCGGGCCCGCTCACGATTCCATCGATAGAAATAGCTGGGTCCGTGGAAGGTGTCCAAATTGTACACGTATTCGATATTGGTCAGGCGTCCGAGTTCGCCCCCCTGAATCAATTTGCGAATCACTCCCAGTTGCGGGTTGTAGCGGGCATTGTGCGCCACGACCAGACTCCCGCTACTGGCGGCTTCCGCCTCGAAGACCCGCTGCATGGCTTCGCAAGAACTCACCACCGGCTTTTCCGCAATGACCTTTAGCCCGGTTTTCAATCCGGCCACAATGGCATCGGCGTGGGTGTCATCCGGTCCGGCCACCAAGAGAACGTCGGGTCGGGATTTTTCGAGGAAGGCAGCGAATCCCTCTCGGGCCGGGAAGAAGGGGATGTTCAACCCCAGGGCTTTGTTGAAGGCCTCTACCCGCATTTCATCGATGTCCGAAATGCCCACCACCTCCGATTCGGCGGAAAAATCGTTCGCGCCCGGCCCTTCGGCCTTTCCCAGGAGTGGCAGGATAAAGTGGTTGATGCCTCTGACGCTGAGGCCGCTGATCGCATAGCGCGTTTTCATATTGTTCAGTCGAGCTATATAGCGCCATTCCTGCCCTAATCAATGGGAAAGGACCATTCTGACAGAGACAAAGCGTCTTCCGAGTGCTATAGAGGTCGCATGAAATTGCGTCATTTGTTGGGACCCTTGGCTCTTTGCGGAATTTTCTGCGTCCATCTCCAAGCGAAAGAGGGTTTGGATTTGGTTCCGGTCGGAGGCGATTCCGCTGAAGAAACCGTGCCGCAGAAGGTGGGGTTTCGGTTTGCTCTCACGGCCTATCTAATGCCCGACAAGGACGGGGCCTATGCATTGACCTTCAGCCCCTATATCAAGCCTTCGGAAGAATCTGATCTCGGAGACTTCATGATTGCAGGCTATCTGATCGATCAGGAAACCGATGCCGAGGTTGAGAGCTTCATGGTCACGGCTCAGAATACCGTTCAATCGGTGAACCTGAAGGCAAACCGCCTTTATCGTCTCGAAGTGACCAGCATGAAAAACGACGAGCCCGCCGATTTGACCGGTTCGATCATTTTCCCGACAGGAATGAGGGTCGCGCTTTTGGCCAGTGAGGAAAACTCTTCCTGGTTGGATGGCGTCAGTGGCGTGATCTTTGTCCCATCGGGCTGTAAGGAAATTCTTTGTTTCGGAGAGCCACGGCTCTCTCTGATCAGCCCAAGTGGGGTGCGGACGGATGTGAGTGTCAATACCTCGGAAACGGAGGGCCTGGCCAAAGTCCCGGTCGATTCGGGTGAGGATGGGCAGTTTTGGAAGGTGGGCAATCAGACCCGCGGAAAAGTCTTCTTTGCCGGGGAGGTTCCGCCGCTGATCAACCTGAATCAGGCCGATTTGCTGCTGCCAAAAGAGAAGTAGTTGGTTGCGTTCCGGGGTGAGGGTCGCAATCAAGAATCTGTATCACGCGGAGGCGGGGAGACGCGGAGGAATCGGTGCATTGAGGTCTTTGAAAGCCTGGCCGTTGCTTCGCATCCGCTACGGTGCATCCGTTGTAGCTCTGCGTCTCCGCGCCTCCGCGTGAGTTCCACTTTGCTCGTGTTTGGGACGACATCCCGGAATGAGAAAATCTACAGAAATGCCTTGACGAGCAACCCGAGATAACGATTAACTGCTATAAAGCACGGAACATACCGAAAGGCTCAACACAATAAAAACTATGAAAACCCCTCTCAAATCTCATTTTCTGACCTTGGCGATTTCGATCCTGGTCGCTGGTTCGGCCATGGCCGCCTCCGTGACTTGGAACGACGCCGGAACCGACTTTAACACTGGAGCCAATTGGACCGGTGGCCTTCCCAGCACAGGCGACAATGCGACTTTTTCCGGGCCTTTCGGCGTGAACCAACCGGACCTGAGCGCTACGGCTGCATTAGGTTCCAACGCAAGCGGCTGATTTTGAAGATTTAGAGCCAGAAGGCTGGACAGGATTTCTCGTGTGTGCTTAAAAAAAGTGCATGGAAAAACCGCCCAACCGATTTCGCCGTCCGACCCAGGATGAACAGGAGATTCTCGATCATCTGATCGTTCGTCCTATTGAGCCCGAAGAGCAGGCCCGCTTCGACGAACTGGTGATCAAACACCATTACCTGAAAAGCGCGGTCTTAGTGGGAGAACACTTGCGTTACGTGGCGACCTCCAACGGGCAGTGGCTTGGGCTGGCGGCATGGAGCGCGGGTTCACGGCACATCAAGGCGCGGGACGAGCGGATCGGATGGAACGACGAACAGAGGCGCCGGCGACTGGCCTTGGTGGTCAACAACGCACGGTTGCTCATCCTGCCGGAGTGCCATGCGCCCAATCTGGTCAGCCGGTTTATGAAAATGATGCTCTCGCGCCTGAGCGGCGACTGGAAGGCGCGCTGGAAGCACCCTGTCGCGGTGGCCGAGAGCTTTGTGGATCCGACGCTTTTCCAGGGCACCTGCTACAAAGTGAGCGGTTGGACGAAGCTGGGGCAGACGGCGGGGTTCGGGCGTTGCGCCGGGGGGGATTTCTACCAAGCGCACAAATTGCCCAAGGATCTCTGGGTGCGTGAACTGGAAAAAGGGGCCTTCAAAAAACTGCGGGCCGCCAAGTTGCCGCAAGCCTGGGTGGCGGTGGAGGAGGCGATCAAGCCGCGATGCCGCGAAAAGCCCGCGAAGATGACGAGCCTAGTGGAGCTTTTGGAGAAGGAAGTGCCCGAGTTCCGCATCGGAAAAATATCCACCTATCCGGTAGCAGGCATGCTCGCTCTGATCGCCATGGCGGTGTTTTGCGGAGTCGTGCGCGGACAGCGGGATCTGGCCGCATTCGCAGCCACACTTTCCCATGCGCAGATGCGGGCACTCAAATTCCGCTGTGTTCCACGCACGCGGCACCGGGAGCCGCCGGGAGAGACCACTTTCCATCGGGTGCTCGTGGGAGTGGACGAGGTCATGGTCGAGCGCGCCTTATTACTCTGGCAGGAGCAAGTGCTCGGTCCCGCCGAAGACAAAACCATCGCCATTGATGGAAAGAAGCTGCGTCACGCAGGCGGAGTGGAACTGGTCAGCGCCTTCGGCCTGGAGAGCGGGCGATGGCTTGGAAGCGTTTGCACCCAGAGCAAAAGTAATGAAATTCCAGCCGCTCGGGATCTTTTGGACAAGCTGGATGTCACAGGAAAAACGATCGTCGCCGACGCACTCCACACGCAACACGAGACGGCCAGAAAGATCGTCTTCGAGTCAGGAGGCGACTACGTCTTTACTGTGAAGGACAACCAAAAGGGTCTTCACGAAAACCTTCGCAGGCTGCTGGCAGAGCAGCCTTTTTCCCCCTCGTGAACTAGCGATCCCCAAGCCCGAAGACTGGGAACCCAATCGCGGGCGGGTGGAGTTGCGCACAGTAACCGGCTCCGAGGAAACCACTCCCGCGCAGTCCGGCTTTCCCGGTGCCCGCCAGATCGTTGCTCTGAACCGGCGCGTTCTGGGCGAGGATGGCAAGATGAGCAACGAAACCGTTCACCTCATCAGCAGCCTGGAGCCGGAGGCGACTTGCGCCGGCGACCTCAAGAAGATCAAACGTTCCTACTGGAAGATCGAAAGCGATCTCCATTACCGCCTCGATGAAGTTCTTGACGAGGATCGCTCTCGGGTGCGAACCCCGAAGGCCGCTCTCGTCCTTGGAATGTTCCGCCGACTCGCTCTCAGCCTTGCCATCACCTGGACGGCTCAGAGGAAGAAGACGCACAAGCGGACTTCAACCCGCTATTTCCTCGATCATTTGCGCGCCCAAAATGGCCGTCGCGCATTCGATCTGGTTACCGCCAAATCTCCAGAGGCTTGGAAAGCCGGGAAATAAATCAGCCGTACCTGAGCGCTGACATCACCATTCAGGGGTTGACCTTTGGTACGACCGATGCTGCCGGGTATTCCCTCAGCCAAACCGCAGGCAGTTTGACCCTGACGAATGTCGGCACCGGGGCCTCAAGTGCCATCTACGCCCTGAATTCCTCGGGAATAAACACGATCAGTACTCCCATCATCCTCGGGGGTGCGGCGGCCACAACGGCCACTTTTTACCAGGTTGCAAGCGGAACCTTGAATGTGTCTGGAAACATCTCCAGTACCAACGCAATCAGCGGTCTGCGCTTGGAAGGGAGTGCGTATCCCGCAACAATAACCCTTTCGGGATCAAATTCCTATGCCGGGAACACCACCATTATCGGCAACAGCAAAACCTATGTGAACATCAATAGCGCCTATGCCGTCAGTTCGGGAACCTTGATCACGGAAAGTGCTGCTACCATGGATAACACGAGCGGCGCCGCTGTCACCCTGGCAACAAACAATAATGTCACTTTAGGAGCAGATCTCAATTTTGCGGGGAGCAATGACTTGAATTGGGGCTCTGGAGTCGTCAAATTCACCACTGGAATTAATGTTTCGGCTGGCACACTGACGATTGGATCGCTTGATACTGCGAGTACGTTAACGACCTTTTTCAAGAAAGGTGCCGGGACGCTGGCGATTACCGGTGCGGCCGGCGCGAATTTTCAAGGGGGAGTGACCTACACGTCTGGTGGCGGCAGCCTTATCATTGGCAACAAGAGCTCCTTGGGGACGGGAACTCTCACCGTCTCGGCGGGTCCGGCGAAGCTTTCTGCATCCGCAGACCTCAGTGGAACCAATGCCGTCGCCAATAATATCAATGTCTCCAATTCAAATTTCGTTGTGGAGGGCAATAACAACCTCACGCTTTCGGGAACGATCAGCGGAACGAGCGCCTTACGGGCGGTGACCGTCTCGACCAGCGGCACAGTGGCTTTTAGCAACACTTCAAATTCCTATCTGGGTGCCACGCTCATCACGGGGACCAATACCGTCTTTGAAGTGACGAAGCTCGCTAACGGAGGAACGAACAGCAGTATGGGAGCCTCGACCAATGCTGATACGAATCTCAATATTAGTAATGGCACCACCCTGCGCTACCTCGGCACCGGAGACAGCACGGACCGGCTTTTCCGCATGACTGGTGTTTCCGGAGCCGTGATTACCTTGGACGCCTCTGGAAGTGGGGCACTTGAGTTCACCAATACGGGGAACGTCAGTCACGATGGCAGCAATAGAGCCCGCACCCTGGTTCTCACCGGATCAAATGGCGGCAACAATAAATTTGGTTTATCGCTGGCAAACAACGCGGCGGGAGTTATTTCCGTGACGAAAAATGGTGCCGGGACATGGGTCTTGAGCTCCACCAGCACCTACACTGGCGCGACCACCGTCAATGCCGGCACCTTGGTCGTTTCAGGGGGGATCAGCAATTCCAGCGCCGTAACCGTGGGAGCGGGTGGACAATTCCGCTACAACGGCGGCGCGGCCCGCACCGGGGCTATTACTTTGAACGGTGCCGGTAATTCCAGCCGTGCCGTCCTTTCAGGCACGGGAGCCATCAATGTGGCCGTAACTCTAGATAATGTGGGCGACACCCTTTCCCCGGGAAACAGCCCTGGGATTCAGGATTACACCGTCAGCCAGTCTTGGGATGCCTTCACCTATCTCTGGGAAACAAACAACTTCAGCGGCACGACCGCCGGGACGGACTTCGACAAAATTGCCATCACCGGCGACTTGACCCTCAACGGGGCCGGAACATTTCAATTGGACCTTCGTTCCCTCACTGCAGGCAATGTGGCGGGCGATGTGCCTAATTTCTCTGAGACCAATACCTCATGGACCATCCTCAGCACCACCGCCGGGATCAGTGGCTTTGATGCGGGCAACTGGACCATTCTTACCGGTGATTTCGACAGTTCTCCGGCTTGGGCGGGAGGTTGGTCCATCACCGAATCCGGGGGCAACTTGATTCTGAATTATGGTGCCATTCCCGAGCCATCGACATTGCTTCTGGCCATGGGTGGCCTGAGCATGATGACCCTCCTGCGCCGCCGTCGGCGTAGCTGACGTCATCTCTCTGCGATAACCGCGAGGTCAGTTGAGTCTGGCTCTGTTTTCTGGTGTAATCCCACGGGGTCACAGACTTGCCAGAATGCGCTCGAGGGCGATCTCTCAGGGCGTTTGACGCAGGCTGGGCTTCGAGGGTATCAAGACGGCGATGTGCTCTGGCGTCAAGCTCATGACCGGGGAATGCTCCTCGATGGTATCCCAGAGGTCTTCCACGAGTTGTATGCGCTCAGATACAGGCGATTGCCTTAAACCTAAAACAGCAGTTGGGCTCGCGCAAAGATCGCCAAGTTCTGCACTTTGTGATCGTTGTGGTTCATTTCGGTTTTTAGGATCAAAAACCATGGGTCAACAGGAGCCTCGCCCTCACGATGAGAACGAGAAGTAGGGCTAAGGATCAAATCGCTTGGTTAGCAGAGTGCGGAAGCGGAAGTAGGGCTCGAGGGATTTCTGGTTGGGATCAATTTTGCCAACTCCGATAGCGGAATCGTTCGGGTCCAGATAGCGCTCGAAGAGCTGGGAGCCGCGTTTCTCCGCTGTGACTGCGATTTCTCCGTTGGGGAGGCGGCGCACGGCCTGGGCTCGGAAGTGCATGGTGTAGGTGGAGGAGCGGGTGGTGAGGAGGGGATAAAGGGTGGCATAGGGCCGCTCACGGGAATTATCTCCGGTCAATTTGTAGTCGTTCCACCAAGTGGATTTTGCCGTGGCCAGAGTGGTTCCGACCGGCACCAGAAATTGTTCGCAGATTTCGGATGCGGATTTGAAAATCTCGCCGGAGGCAAACTTCGTCTCCCACTGCTCCAGAGTTTTATCAATATCGACTGGCAGGCGGGACTCGATGGAATCATTGGCCAATTGGGGTTGTTTGCTTTTGTAGATTCCGGCGGCGGAGTCTGGAATGGCGACGATTTTCTGGGAGGCCAAGGCCGCGTGCATGGGAGTGTATCGCTTGATATAGGAGAATGGGACGATGGCGCAATTCATGTTCAGGCGTCCGGCGGTGGAAAACGGCTCACTAATGGCATAGGGTTCCACAACGGGCATGGTGAAGAGGTCGAGAAGGAGGTGGTCCGGGGGATCCTGGACGAGTCCAAAATGATTGGGATTGGCTGGGTTAGGACAAAACACAAGAGTGCGCCAGGGTGCCGCCTGGGCGGGAGTGCCACTTGTGTAGGCGGCCACTGTGCGCTTGACTCCGGTGGGCAAGGATCCGAAGACGACCGCCGAGGGCATCTGCCGGAGGGGAGAAAAAAGCCCGTCGCCCAAGGTCCAGTAGGGTGCAAAATAGGGCGGCGCTTCTGCTTCGTTGACCGCCCCAGGTTTCCAGGTGAGGGCACCTTCATCAGATTTTCCCATGTAGCCTCCGTCAATGACGGGTCCATAACCATTGTCAAAATCTCCTTCCCAGTTCTTACTTCGCAGACTGGTGATTCCAGCCGGAATGTCGGGATCGGCCAATCTCGGGAGTGAGAGGAAGTTGCCATCTGCGAGACGGGTCGAGTATGCTTGGCTGCCATAGGCAAGGTTAACGATTTTGCCGTTGGTGCTCCCGTTATCAGTTCCTCCAAAGCCTGTTCGGAATCCATGGGCAAAGCGTTGCAGCCCGAAGTCCTGATGTTCTTTGAACATTTCCACCGGCACATCCTGAAGGCAGGCCGCGATTCTGGCATCTCCGTCGATGAGCGCGATGGACTGAACCACATCCTCGGGAAGGAAACTTGGTTGGTAATTTGAAGTGGACTGGCGTTTGATCCAACCTTCGCGACCTGCCATATTGCCACTGGGAATAGGTGTCGCCTGCACGGGGTCAGGAACGGGCAAGGAGGCAGCGGGAACCTTGATGTGATAGGTTTGGAAGGTGACTCCGTCTGACTTCAAATTCACCATGAATTCCCCAGGTGTGATGGTGACCGAACCGCTGGGAGCCGGAATGGCATTGGCGGTCGGGGTGAAAAGCGGGTTGGTTCCAAAGGTATTCGCTGCGTTTGAGAGCCAGGCCCAGCCATTGGTACCCCCGAGACTCTGCGAGCCGGAAATCCCTGCATTGGGACCATAGTTTGAGGGGAGGCTGGAACCCGTCCAAATGGGAACGCCATTAATTTTGGGCAGCGGATTTCCTGGTGAAGCGGCAATTTCCACGCTGCGGAGGTAGGGTTGCCATGGCATGAGTCCCTGCATGGGCGTATTGGTTTCAATAATAATTCCTGGCTGCACCATGGGAACCGCAGGGAGATTGTTGATGTCGTCCACCGTTTGAATAAGCCAAATCCCAACTTCGGAGATGACGGGAACCCGTCCGGCTCCGCGTCCAATCGACGGAATATTGATGGGAAGCACAAAGCCAGCTCCCGCAAACGTGCTCTGATCGCTGCCAGATCGACCAAAGGTCAAGGCCGTTCCCGTTGCATCGCGGAGCATCGTGGTGAATCCTTCGTAGGCCGGAGGCATTCCCGAATAGGTTTCATTGAGATTCGTGCAGCGGATGTGATCGAAAATTTCGGTAAGAATCTGATCCCGCTCACCCGTGACACCCCCTGACGCAATATCATATTTCTGGCGAAAGTTCCCACCAAAGCCGGGAATGTCTGAAGCCGTCAAGGTTTGCAGGTAGGCGAACAAATCCTGGTTGCCGGATTGATTTGTCCAGTCTGCGGTCTGGCTCTGTGAGTTGGAGCGCACAAAGTAGTATTTCCTTTCACTTCCGGTGGCCCCGATGGTCGAGCAACGGGCGATCAATTGGTCGAAGGCGGTGCGATGGAGGGTATCGTCGGTGGCATGAACCGGCCAGATGGTGACCCGGGGCTGACCGAACAAATTGAGCTCCGAACTGCGGCTGGAAGCGGTGAGAAAGAATCGGGCCTCGTCCAATTTGGCTTCGGTGAGCCCCAGTTGAACTGCCCGGTTGGGATTATAAAGATATTCGTCGATGGTAGCGTAGAGGCGGTCTTGTTTGCTGTTGTTTATTGGGGTGCGGGTTGCATCAATTGTAATGGTGCCATTCTCAGACCCGCCCCATTGATAGCGGGGAGTCGTCTCAATCAGCGTTTTGATCCAGGCGTTGCTGGGTGTTGTCGGATTCGATGGATCTGGAAATACGGTGGAAAGGCTGACATTAGCGGGATGGCCGGGGTAGCGGTTGTATTCGTTCTGGGCCGGCTGCTTGATGGCGAGTTCACTGACATCGTACTTCAAAGTCGCCCGAGGGATATCCCAATAGCTCTTGGCATTGGTAGCCGAGGCGGTGTTGACGTTAATTTTGCAACTTTCGTCGTCCGTCCAAAAGGCAATCCGGGCGACCGGATCCGCAACAGTGGAGTCTGTGGTCAGGGTCCCGCTTCCGGTCAGATACAACCACCGCACCGGCATGGCCAAGCGATCATCCCAACTCGTGGAGCCATTGTCGGTTCGGGAGCTGGAAAATCCGGCTACGGCAGCCAGAGAGTCCGGATTCGCGATCGGATAGATCCAGTTTCCTCTTCGGCTGACCGGTTCATTGAGATCAACAAACTCATCTTTCCGAGACTCCCAGTCGGCCGGAAGATCTGCCGCACTGAAGGTAGTCGAAGTCGTCTGCATGGTGTCGCTCGAATAGAGCTTGTACACTTCCGTGAGGACGCCCAAATTATCATAAGTGCGGAGGGCCCCGGGTTGACTGGCCCAGGTTTCTGTGCCCTTGCCCGATGCATTCACTCCCCGGGAAGTGGCCTCTTTGATCTGGGCTTGGACCAAATTGAGGGCTGACTCCGATACGATATCCGTATCAAGAACGGAGACGTTGAGGGAGGATGTCCGGGTCCGGTTTTCGGTCAGGACGAAGAGCCCAATCACGAGGATGGCCGCGAAGACAATGGAGAACAGTGTCACAATGAGCACGAAGGCGTCCGGCTTTCCAGAAGGTGGGCGGCTGGAAGAAGTACCTAGGTGTTTCATGGTCTAGGGGCGGTGAACGGTGGTTTGCGCATTGCGGGCGTCGATCTGAATGGTGACAAAGTTTTTCGGAAGCGTGCCTGGACTCCGGAGCAGGTCGGTCTTGGATCCCAGAGTGAAAAAAAGTGGGGTGCCGGGGGAGGGGTCAAGCTCCACTTCTCCCGAGGGAAGGACGCGGAGGGAAATCACCTCCCGGCCCTGGGCATCGGTTTCCACCGTTTGGCTGCCGAGAATATTGGACAAGGCCATTTCCGAGGAAACCGCAATACCTTCCGGCAAACTTCGAGCCTGGGTGATCCAGCGCTCGCTCCCATCCTGCTCCAGAATGCGGGTGCGGTATTGTTCGAAACATCCCGCCTCGGCATCGGTTTTCCTCAGAAAGCAGAGTTCGACGGGACGGTTGAGGCCGACCGCCTCCGCCCGACAATAATTGAGCTCGCTCCTGAGAGCGCTGGCGGCGATGCCCAGTCCGGTGCTTTTGGCGGAAGATTGCAAGGCGGGCATGATGCTCACCGTGAGAATACTGACGATGGCGAGGACGACGAGCAATTCAATGAGGCTGAACGCATTTTGGACACCTGCGGCGGGATGGTTTTTTGGTTTCGCAGTCATTAGGGGTTGGTGCCACTGGCCAGGGGTTCCTTGACGAAAATCAGGTTGCGCTCGAACACGGACTGATCTTTCGGGATGCTGATGACTTTCACATTAACATTCCATGCGTCGGTTGAGGTTGCTCCAGGCCAGGTCGCACTCGGCTGGGCGGAAATTTCAGCCCGGTAGTGGGCCGAAGAATTGGTCGCGCCTGTGGGCACGGCTTCGCGGTCATAGGTAAGCTCTTGGGTCCAAGCGAGCGAGGGATCTGAGCTTTCCGTGGTCGTTTTGATCGCCTCGGTGACGTTGCGGTAGATGTTGACGAAGATGGCCCTTTCCGCGGAATCGGTATTGTGGCCCAGAGCCACCGTGAGCAGGCCCATGATCGTGACCGCCGCGAAAGCCGTGATGCCGAGCGCGAGGGTCACCTCCACCAGGGTCATCCCCGATTGATCTTTGGCGAAAAACAAGGGCTTCATTGGACGCTCCAACGTGAATTCGGAATCTGAATGGTGGTGGAGAAGATTCGCCAATTGACTTTGGGAACCTGTCCTTGCAGGGCGGTTTTCCAATTCTCCAGATCGCTTTCAAATTCATCCGGATTGACAAATTTTCCGCTGGGGGGAGCGACGGGAGGTGCGGCAGAACCGTATTTTGCCGCCAAGCGGCTGGCGCTGGCGTCATCGATGGCGGCGAGAACAATCCTGAGCCGGGGCGGCAGTTGATTGAGGGTGTCTTCGTTGGCGGCGTCGCGGGAGTTGTAGGAGTAGCTTCTCTTCCATGTTCCGTTTGGTTGCGGGTACTCGGCTAAGATGAAGAAGCCAATGAGATTGCTCCCCATAACGCTGAGATTGTCGCTGGCGCTTCCCTGTGAGGCGTCCGCTTTGAACCAGTCCATACCTGTGGGGGCACTATAAACACTCAGGTCGCCGGTGGGCTCCATCCATTCATAGAGTCGAAACCGAGGGCGGGCCGGCACCACAGACTGGACCACGCTTGGAACCGAGGGCGTGTCTCCAAAGACGGTAAAAAATCCGGTGGCGTTCAAGCGGGAGGTCAATTTACTGGTTTTTCCGTCCAAGGTGCGACCCAGCGGAGCTTGAAAAAAGATGGCGCTCCCGGGATACTGGACTTCGGGAAGCCCCAGGAGTTGGCTGGTTTTTCCAACCACAAAGTGGAGTTCAGATGCCCGGACATATTTGGTCGGACGTTGGGGGTTGTCATAGCTCCAATACGTATTTAAGACCGCTTGGGAAAGCTTGCGGGTCATCGTATTGAAGGTGGCGGTGGCCGCCCCGAAGGACTCAATGTTGCTGCTGGCTTGAACCCAAATCTTGGTAATATGGTTCACCATCGTCAGCAGGGTGCCAATCAGCACAATGGAAATGGCGGCTGCCGCCATCATTTCGATAATGGTGAAGGCGCGGGCCTGAACGGTCTGCAAGCGACGCGGCCTTAAGTGATCTGGGGATAGCGGCATTTTGGTCCTATATAGCACCCAGCCTAGGCCAAGCTGTTCATTCCGTCAAATGATTTGAAGAAGACAATGACCAAGGGTTTCAACCTTCAGGGATGGGAGAATACCTGTTTCCAAAATTGATCGGAGGATCTCACCGGGTCAGTCCGGCAGTGCCGGAGGCTGCGGAATAGACCTCCTGTCCTGCCACAAGGGTTCGAGTGACTTGAAAGTTTTCATCGAAGCAAACCAGGTCCGCATCGTAGCCCGCAGCCAGCCCAAGCTTCTTATGCAATAGGTTGCTTAACTCAAGAAACAGCGTGTTTTTGCCATAAAAATGACGTAAGTCGTTGATAATCAGTACGGGCATCCCTGTTGTAGTGCCTAATTCGACATGGTGAGTCTTGTTTTTATTTTGCGGTTGTGCCAGGATCTGGGCCGATGTTTTTCCGTACCAAAACTGTCAAAGGCTCATCACTTGTCCAACTCGTTGAGGCTTATCGCAATACCGAAGGACAGCCACGCCAGCGTGTGATCGTTTCACTGGGCGATGCCAAGTTGCCGGAATTGGAAAAGCACTCGATTGCCCGGGCAGTAAACAATCACCTTATTGGCCACAGCGAGATCCTGCCCGAAGAACCTTCCGAAGAAGCGGCCATGTGGGTGACGCGCATTTTGCAATTGCTCGGGCGTTCGAAATCAGCCCGGCCGGTGACAGCCGACAAGATCGACGGCGTGCTCGTTGATCGGATCGCGACGGAAAATATCGTGTCACTGGGTCCCGAGTTGGTTGCTCTTCACGCCTGGAAAGAGCTTGGGATCAGCCCGATGCTGGATAAAGCCGGGCTCAACGCCAGTCAGATTGCCACCGCCCAACTCCTGGTG
>Ga0222668_1000050_pt1 | contig 88766 bp, 74 predicted proteins | sample AntAcemetagen728_FD_179823 | JGI IMG/M metagenome (GOLD analysis project Ga0222668, IMG submission 179823) | Saline water microbial communities from Ace Lake, Antarctica - #728 | ecosystem: Environmental > Aquatic > Non-marine Saline and Alkaline > Saline | place: Antarctica: Ace Lake...
ACGATTCCATAGTCGTGTTGAAGTCGTGGTTACAAAAATAATCCAATCAACGCTGCCCTCAAACGCCATATTCTCAATTGAATCTATTATTTGAGAGCGTCAGCAAACGGTGAGCCGAACAGTATTGTGTATGGGCTGTCAGTGCTATGATCGGATTGAGATATCCCTTTGACCGAAGTAGCTTTGTAGCAGCATAACCATCCAATTCCGGCATCTGCATATCCATCAGGATTACATCAAAAGGAGACGCTTTTTCAGTTGCCTCCAGAGCCAGGTTGACTGCTCGTTTACCATTTTCTGCCAGTGTGACTTTTGCCCCTGATTTATTGAGTAAAAAACGAATCAATTTTTGATTATCAGGACCGTCCTCTGCCAATAATATGTTGTAATTCATCTCGTAATCAGTTGTCGTATTTGCATTATTTGATGCATGATTCACTTCATGTTCGAAAGCGTGTTGGTCCACAAATATGATATCAGAGAGCTTGCCAATTTTCACAGAGACAGTGAAGGTTGTGCCTGTTCGATATTCACTATTGACGGAGATCTCTCCTCCCAGAATATTGGTGAGGCGTTTACAGATTGTTAATCCCAGCCCGGTCCCGCCGTACTTTCGTGTCGTGGAAGAATCCGCTTGGACAAATGGCTGAAACAGACGAGAAATTTGTTCTTCTGTCATGCCGATCCCAGTATCGATGACATCGAACTCTAAACTCGGGCCTTCGGACTCAATATCGATCACCCTGACAATCAGTTGAACACTTCCCTGTTTGGTAAACTTGATTGCATTGCTCAACAGATTTATCAGAATCTGGCGAAGCCTGATGGGATCACTTTGAATCAAGCTAGGAATAGACCCATCGATTTTGATGGCAAGGTCCAGTCCTTTATCACTTGCGCGAATTTCCATTAATGTTTTGACATCTTCAATCAATTCGATGAGTGAACACGGTATGGCTTCAACATCAAGTTTGTCTGCTTCAATTTTTGAAACGTCGAGAATATCATTAATTAGTTCGAGTAAATATTCACCATTTTTCTTGATAGTCTCGATATGCCGAATTGTCTGAGGATCCTCATTTCTTTGACGCATTATTTCTGCAAAACCTAAGATTGCAGTCATGGGTGTACGAATTTCATGGCTCATATTTGCCAGAAAAGCGCTTTTGATATCGCTTGCTTTTTCAGCCTCTTTATGGGCAATGACAAGGTCTTCGACCATATGGTTAAATGCTTCTGCCAGGCGACCAATTTCATCGTCTGAATCTACTTCGATACGATGTTCTACATTTCCGGCTGCGATGAGTTCAGCACTTTCCGACAGTTCGAGAATGGGAGCCACAATTCCACGTGATATAATCCAGGCGGAAAATAATCCAAATCCAGTCCCCAAAATAGCAAGTAGACTGATTACCATTTTTGCTGACTGAATAGATGAGCCTGCGTGGTGGGTTGCCTGGACTGTTTTAGCATTAATTAAGGGGTGAGCCTGATTATGCAGAAGGTCATCAATCAGGTCCAGGTTCTGTTCAAAATTTCCGAGAAGGTGATCGATTTCATCGGTTATTTTTACTACTTGATTCCCATAAGAAGTTGCTTTGGCAAATTCGATGTCAATTTCTTTGATTCGTTGCTTTTCTACATGATTCGAAATCGCTTCCAGGTATTTGCCTTCAAATATCTTAAATTTTTGTTCTGCTTCAAAAATTCGTGATATTAAAATTTGGTTTCGTCTAACGATATATTCTTCAATTGAACCAAATGCGATATTCAGATACTTTTCCATATTATGTGAAGCATCTGCTTTTTTGATCCCGTCATCAGACGTATCGTCATTTAATTTCATTCTCGCATGATCAATGAGTTGATTAATGTGACTTACATGGTTCACAAATACTTTTAATGCAGCGTCTCTTTGGTCAACCAAACTAATAATCGCAGCAGACATTTTATTATAATGGGAATATCTAGCTGTAATCTTTTCGTTTAAAAGTAACTCTTCATGCGTCGTGACGAGCTTCTGGAATTTTAAGTGATTTTCTGCAAAGCCATCCCGAGAACGGATCAATTTAGTGAGATGTTTTTGGTTTCCATCTCTCACATAATCTAAAACGGCTCTCGCACTTTCTCCTGCTTTAATCTCCATCTCAAGAATTGACTTTTCGAGAGGTTCTTCAACATTCACAAGTTGTGATATATCTTGATTGATGTTGGAAATCTGAAAAAAAGTAACAATGCTACTGGCAACTTGTACTAACACCAGCAATCCAAAAGCGACTTTGAGGCGATCCGCAATGGACCATTTTCTCAATGTTTTCGCGATCTGTGCAAATGGTTTCTGTTTCTGCATGGATATGTCGGCGAATCGGCTCTGCTTCATGGCATGAGATGAATAAATGATATAAAGAGAAGATGCTTCACTGTCTTTAATTTGTCAGTGTGAGTAAGGAAATGACCTACACCGCCAGAGAGGCATACACCTCCTGTAAACTGTATCTTCAAAACTAAATTTAGAATGGAATAGATCAGGTAATCGTTGAAAGAATATGCGAATGATTTTAGAGAAATATGGAGAGTAGGGGTTGCAGCGAAAATAGTAACGAGTCTTCGTTCAGGCAGAAGAGATTGGTGATGTTTTAAGGAGGGCAATGTGAGACGAATGCTCAATAGAAAGTAAGTCACCTGGCGTTAATAAAAAACGCCAGCACCGTTCAGAGGGGGGTGAACGATACTGGCGATCAACAAAAATCTGGTTTTCTAATTGAAAAGCCGAAGTGATCTAAGCACTACTCTTTCAATTCGGCAAAGATGAAACTTAAGTAGTAGATCATATGTGCTTCATTTCCAACCAGATAGATTCAAAGCTGCTTTCTCTTGAGTGGTAACTTAGTCGTGAATCTGATAATTCATTAGCTGGATCAAAAAATTGAAATAGCCTTTATCAGGTCATTCTAAAGTATCGTGTTTTAGTTGAGCAAAAGCGTAGAAGAATCGCAAAATCGACTGTTGGAGTGATTTTCTTGGATACCGTGATCATTACGGAATTGTCGATTGTGATGATGTTTCACTGGTGGGAAAGGCTGGTTTCAGAACAAATCAGCTGATTCGCTTTATGCGCGAACCAGACACTGAGACTTGATTTCTGCTGCAATTTGAGACAGCGGCAAGATTTTATCAGCAATGCCTGCACATGCAACTGCAGCTGGCATGCCCCACACGACGCTTGTTGCCTCATCCTGAGCGATAATGGTGCCGCCAGCGTTCGCAATATCATGACTGCCTTCGATGCCATCTTCACCCATTCCAGTGAGCATCACAGCTAATGTGGAATTACCAAAATGTTTTGCAGCTGATCGAAATAATGGATTCACTGAAGGTCTGCAGAAATGCTCAGGTGGCGCTTGGCTGATGAGAGTCACTTTTTGACCATTGTTTTCTCCAATCAGGAGATGGCTACCTCCTGGGGCGACATAAGTCATATGAGATTCCAGTGGTTCATTGTGCTTGGCTTCAACGGTTGTTCGACCACTATCTTTTTGAATATGTGATGCGAGAATTTCGGTAAATCCTGGTGGCATATGCTGAACGATTAAAATGGGGATCGGAAAATCCACAGGAATATGAGGTAGCAACTCAGCAAGTGCCTTAGGTCCACCCGTGCTTGTCCCAATGACTAAAACTTCAGGTTGCTTAAAAAACTTTAAGTTTTTTGAAAACAACTTTTTGCCTACTGTGCTAGGTTGAACATGTTGCGATTGAGGAGTCGGTGGATTATAGACTGCGTTGCGTGATGCTGATGTGGTCGCCGTTTTTTTGGAGCCGACAGCTTTGATCATCATTACCAGTTCGCGGGAAAGCACGCGGATACTTTCTGCAGCGCTTCCGGTTTGAGGTTTTGCGACACATCCTACGGCCCCGAGTGAAAGTGCCTTAACAGTTGTTTCTGCGCCTTTGCTCGTCAATCCACTAGCCATGATGACCGGCACCTTGGGGAAATCTTCCTGGATCTTCTGTAAAGCGGTAAGCCCATCCATTACAGGCATTTCGACATCGAGAATAACAACATCGACAGGATGGGACTCCATCCAGCTTAATGCGCGTTCTCCATTCATTGCAGTTCCTGCAACGACAATATCAGACTCTTGTTCGAGTGACTTCGAAATCAATCCTCGAATTACAGCTGAATCGTCTACGATTAAGACACGAATGGGTTCGGAGGTCATGACTTTACTTCCCTGCGTTGATAGCACAATAAGATGATATAGTTAGTCAAACATGAGTTTGAAGATTACAAGATCACATGCAGGCTCTACTATTTAGGATAGGTCAAAAAATGGGGCTGTTGCAGAGAGTAAACTATTTTATAAACTAAAAGGCAGACAGTTGCCGGAACAACAGCCCTATCCGTTATAATTGGCTCGTCAGATTATTCATTGTTGATAATCAAATACATACAGTTATTAAATCAAGCAGATCAATCCCTCCAAGGAATCCCAAATGCCAGTCCATCCCCAAGTTGCCCAGTACCTTGAAGAAGTAGCAAAAATTGATGTACCTTCATTTGAAGAGATGACTCCTGAGTTGATTAGATCAACCCTCACCCCATCTCCAGAACCGCACTTCCCTGCTAAAAATATCGAAAACCTTACGCTTTCTATTAATGATACAGATATTCCAATTCGGATTTACACTCCCCAAAATAATCACGAAGATTCTGTCTCTAAATTACCTGCCCTTGTGTTTTTTCATGGTGGTGGCTGGGTCATGGGGACACTGGATGCTTACGATGGCGTATGCCAAGACTTGGCAGGGACAGCGGGCTGTAAAATCATTTCAGTCGATTACCGAATGGCTCCTGAATATCCTTATCCTGTTCCATTTGAAGACGCTTATGCTGCGACAGAATGGATTTCAAACAATGCGAGCGATTTAGAAATTGATCAGGATAGAATTGCTGTGGGCGGCGATAGTGCAGGAGGGAATTTGGCGACTGCAGTAGCCCTGAAAGCGAGGCAATCTAAAAGCTTGAACTTAGTATTCCAGATGCTGGTTTATCCCGTGACGAATTATCAGTTTGATACCGAATCGTATCAAAAGTATGGAATCAACTATTTTCTTACAAAGCGTGCCATGGAGTGGTTTTGGGATCAGTATCTTCCAGATGAATCCGCAGGCCGCGAAGTTTTTGCATCTCCATTGCGTTGTAAAGATTTGGGTGGATTACCTGATTCGCTGGTAATTACTGCAGGATATGATCCGCTTTATTCTGAAGCAGTACAATATGCCGAACAAATGCGACAATCAGGAAATCGTGTTGAACACATTAATTACGAAGACATGATTCATGGATTCTTCCGACGCTCTGATTTATATGATCGGGCATTTGAAGCAGTTCAATTGGCTGGCCAGAAATTAAATGAGGTTTTCTTTCGCAAGTAAGCTCAAAGCGGATTTCCATTATTCTTCAGAAGCAATTCGATGCAAGCGGTTTGCAATCAGTATTTGCAGAGCAAAGCAACTCAATAAGCTGAAGTAAAATGCAGGTAAGAGAATTCCTGTTTCGCCAATCATCTTATGAAATAGTAGAAAAATGATTTGCAGGAATGGTGTCGCACAAGATTCCACCAGGATCATAGTGCCAATCGCAAATGCAAGAGCCCCCCATCGGATCAGGATCGAAAAGTAAGTCAATAAATGCAGAAACACGGCGAATTGAATTAAAAAAAGTAACAAAAGAGAGCGAAATCCTGATTCAAAAAAATAGTAGAGGCTATTTGGCGCAACAAGTATGACGGCACAGATTCCAATGCAGACGGGGGTGAGTGCAATGCAATAAGCCCAAATTTTTTCATAAGCGATGCGTAAGAACGAATGTGGAAGTATCATGAGCAGTGGAAGCATTTTCTGTTTTCGTTCTTCACGAAAGATACGTGAAGAGTAGACCGTACATTCCAGAGTAAAGCCGATAACCATTAAAAGCAGGGATGCCCCCATTAATTCTTTCCAAGAGTATGAAAAAGTAAAAGTGGAGTTCGAGTACTGGTCTAACAATAATCCTCCACCTACCACCGAGAGTATTACTGACAGGTACAGGATGGACTTAAGCAGCACTGCTTTTGTGCCGCCAGTTAAAAATTGAAAGTCCTTCCAGGCAATGGCCAGCCGACCTGGTCTCGCCCTTCTCTGCTTCTGATTTCGATTTTGTAGCCTGTGTTCAGTATCTACGGCGGACTTATTTTCTGTGCAGCGTTCGAAGATGATCCAGGCTACGACAAAGCAAAACACTCCAATGAAGAAATTGCTAAAGACTTGAACGGACATCACTGGTTCCGAATAACCTGTGCTCAGAATGGTATCGATCCGATTGATTACGGACATCTCTCTACAAAAATTACAATAAGAATCGATGCCTTGAGAAATAAAATCGTTTGCAACCAGATAGCCTCGTGATTGAAAGTTAGACGAAATATTTGTCAAGATGAAAGGGGAGAAGAAGAAAAAGAATAACGCAGTCATTACCAGGGAAATGGCTACTCCAGAACGTGTTGTATAAACAGAACAGAGTAATGAGAAATTGGCTAGCAGGATGGTGTAAGCGATCATTGCGACAGTTGTAGCATAAATCTGTAGTGGCGTAATTCCTCCCAAAGCTACTGCCAGCATTAGGAATGGGAGTTGTCCCAGCAATAAAAAAATAACTCTTAAGGCTCTGACTGTCGATTTTCCCAGCAGTAATGCGAGAGTATTAATTCCGGCTAATTTGATTAATGGAAGTGTGTCTTCCTCTTTTTCTTCTGTAATGGCTGTTGAAAAGAAACCGATTCCAGCCAGTGTTACCAGCCAAAAGTTAAGCCATACGATTTTTGTGAAAAAATCGAGTCCTGGGGAACTGATACGAGAGCTGGTCAGCCAGGAAGAGAATAAAATTAAGAAGACGATACTAATGCACGCAAAACGGAAAATGTGTGTTTTTTTGAGACGGATGTCTTTTTTTAATGCGAAGCTGGTAAAAATCAACGATCCTCTCAACATACATGGGAGCTTTCAAATTGGGGCAATCATTCTCAGCCTGCCTGGCCAGATAAGGGAACTTCAAGGCAATAAAGTACTATCCCCTGTTTTCGAGTGATATTGGGAGTTTCGGGAAACAGGCTATCAGGCATATTGCTTAGTACGAACAGTTTTCCACGGTTTTCAAGCAAATGAAAGTGTCGACTTTCGTCAAGAGAAGAAAGGTGCAATGCACGTTGTAGCAAGACAGGGAATAAGTGATTTAGTGGAAGGATATAATTTTGATCTCTTGGTCTGGGAAAAGGAAAAACACTCGTTGGCGGGAGATAATACTGATCGAGAAGAGGATTTGCATTCAGCAGAGAAGAGACATTTCTGGATGTCCCCCGAAATTCTAATCGATTATCTACTTTATTTAGTTCGTATAATCTTGCTCCGAATAGAAAATGTATTTGATCTACCTGATTGGGAAATTTTTTGTCAATTTCAAGTGAAAGTGTTTCCAGCCTCATTTCATTTGCTAGAAATGATTTGACGTTAACACGGAAAGTGGTTTTGGGAATCTTTCCGCGATGGAAAAAACTGCGGGATGAATTCGTTGGAATGTCAACCTGCAGTTTTCCGTCACTCCCGCTGGTGACAACGCCATTCACCTTTGTGAATTGTTGGCACGTGGAATAGATGTGTGAGTCACCAGCATGCGATATCTGGAAGTCTCCCCCCGATGCGATTCCCAAACTAGACCATTCGGTGATGTCGATTTCGTTATCAGGTAATACATCAGCAATGATCAGAGAAGATATTTGCGAAATACGGTTTGCGCTATAGTGGCCGATGATTAAAAAAATCAAACAAAATAACGCTGTACTTCCTATGTAAACGACATAAAAAGTGTAGTCTTTTTTTGAGAACCTTGTAATCAAATAATAACCTGGACCGGCAACGATTAAATAAATAAATGAAAGCGAAAAAATGAAATACCAAATTTGTTTAGTTTTACTCATGTCAGCTAATGTAACTAGAATATCTTGATCAGTGATTAAGGAATTTATTGTTGCGTTCGCAGGGAATGTGTCGTACTGAGGGTTCGATGATCGATCCAAAATATTCTGCTTCGATTGATAGGATCGGCGATTTTTGACAGATTTCATGTTGTTCACAATCAATTGCTTGAGTTCCAACGGGGGAGTATCATGCAATTTTTTGCGATAAAAATAAATTAGCCCATTCCCATAATGAACGGGCGATGTTGCCTGATTGATTTTTAAAGAAGAATAGGATTCAGGAAAAGCAGGCAGGTCACCATTTGAATTTTCGAAAAGGTGTACGACTCCTCCTGAATAAACCCATTGGATAAAAGTATTTCTACGAGATTTTTCCCACTTGGGAACATGGTCTAGAATGATTCCCTTCAACGAATCGATGGCCCCTAAAATGGGAGGGAACAAGTCTTCGGGATACTGTTTGATCCCGGGGATGGCTTGACTTAAATTATCTGGTCGTGTCAATTGAATCGTAACGGCTTTGGCTGTTGGCTGCGGTGATAAAAACGATTGATTGTGCTGGCCGCTTCCATCTTCCCAACTGACTTTCCAATTGTCAGTTGTATCTGTGAGATAGGGATAAAACTGAAGCCATTTTTTTTCAAATGGAGCAACATAGATTGTCGCTGAAAGGGCGATATCAATTTGTTGTCCGCCAAATGTTTCTCTATGAAGTCTGATCTCACTTTCAAAAGGTTGTGGCTCTGTATTCTCAACTAAAACCGTAACAGGATTGATTTTGTAAGCCACCGGCCGGTTGCTGAATCCCCACTGGACATCACTGATATCAATGGCCTCAACAGGTTGAGGGGCAAAGAAAAGTATCATCAAGGCATAGATGATCCATTTGAGTCCAAAAATTGAGAGCTGCATCTTCATGTTCGAAATACTAATACTCTCCGATCAAGTTGCCATCATCGCGATTGGCGAGATTTCTCAGAATCTTATGATTGGTATGTTGACTAATAAAACGCACAGAACCATCACCCAGACAAAAATGAGCCCCTCCCACATGAACGCTTGAAAAACCTCCCACATGAAGCAGAAGCTTTTCCATTTCAGGGGTTATTATACTTCTCTCTTCACTGGTATCTAAGTCTGCTTGCAAAGAGCCCCTGTTTTCGAATTCTCCATCACCACGTTCCGCTTCAAAAAAATATTGGCCGTAATCCCCATACATATAGTTTTGATTGAATGTAGATTGATTTAGATCTAGATCGTTGATTTTATTTCCCATGTTTCGAAGCGTAGATGATGTGCCAGAAGTCCAACTCAAAATACCTCCATCAACGATTTCCCCTACAAAAATTGTGTGAGAACGACCATCCTTAAGGTCTTTCTCGCGAATGCTGCTATTCAAAAATAAAACGCCACTATTGTCAGAGTCAATCGGTGCTTCCAAATCGTGATGGCAGCCTGCATAGTGATATCCTCTTCCGGGATTGGAGTGACATTTAAAAACAGGTAGGAGATAGTTTGCCGTTGTAAGGTTCGTAGTGGCATAGACACCAAACTTGAAATCATAACTGTGAAAGGCAGCTCTTTCATCCAGGAAAGGGAGAATCTGAATCACCCAACTCACATGATAACCTTTCGGTTGGTTGAGTATAGGGCCCTTCGAATTAACCGTCCCTGAAGGCAGAACAAGGTGAGCCATCTGATAATTATGGAGTGCTACACCGATTTGGATCAGATTATTCTTGCAAGTAGTTCTTCGCGCTGCTTCACGCGCCTGCTGAACTGCTGGAAGTAAAAGCGCAATCAATATAGCGATTACCATAATGACGGCGAGTAACTCAATCAGCACAAATCCAATACGATGATGCGGTTTTCTAAGTCTGCACAACATGGAATAACTTTATTTCTAATATTAGAACAATGCGTTCCTAGTATCTCGGGTACGAGCACAGTTGGACCTGTCTTACAGGTAAGACGTTGTTGGTTTATATTGATAAGAGCTCATCCCTGATGGCCATCAGGGATGAGCTGCGACTTTGCAGATCGTTCGTTCCTTGGTGCTTTTCAACACCGTGTGTCAGCTGGATCGCAGAGCCGCATCGTTTTCAACCCGAACAGTCGCTAGAGCCACTCAGGTGAGCTCGTATTTTACTAGGATGGGACATTCGATGAAAGACTCCTCTTCAATTTCTGTCGTTGGCGTTGACGTTTCTAAAGATTTTCTCGATCTCTTTTTTACCCAAAACGGTCAGCAACAAAAGATTCCTTACCAGGATGATTCTCTCAAGCTGCTTGCCCGGGAGATCATCAAACTCAAGGCAACCGTCGTGATGGAAGCCACTGGCGGGTATGAAAAGAAGTTGGTTCAATTTTTGCAGCACCAGGGAATAGCGTGTGCCGTAGTGAACCCAAAGCTGATTCGTGACTTTGCCAAAGCCTGTGGGAAGCTCGAGAAAAGCGATGCCATTGATGCCAGAATCATCGCCTTGTTTGGACAGGTAATACAACCGAGGACGCTGGGGAAAATCGATCAAAACAGGGAGAAACTTAAGTCACTAACAACACGCCGAGAACAGGTTCAAAGTATGATTAACCAGGAAACTAATCGTCGGCAACAAATCGAAGATCGACAAATACGAGCCTTGATTCAACGGGCGATTCAGCTCTATGAGAAACAGCTGAAAAAGCTGGACAATGAAATGCTGAAGGTCATCGAAGCCGACCAGACCATGAAACAGAAATCCAAAATCCTGCTCTCTGCCAAAGGCGTTGGCCCGACGACAACCGCGAACCTGATTGCCGGACTGCCTGAACTCGGGAATCTCAACCGGCAGCAGATTGCCAAACTCGTCGGCCTGGCTCCTCTTGTTCGAGACAGCGGTAAATTCAAAGGACAGAGAAGAACATATGCCGGCAGAAGCCATATCCGCCGCATACTTTACATGGCGACATTAGTAGCAACCCGCTGGAACAGTCGCATCAAAGCGTTTTATCTGTCTTTACTGGAAAGAGGGAAACCGAAGAAGCTGGCCATCACAGCCTGCATGAGAAAGTTCCTCACGATTCTGAATTCCATGATGAAAAACAACCAAACTTGGGATCAGAATCTGATTACCTCTTGACTGATTTCAACACAGTCGCTGATAACTTATGATTCTTGAGTTATGTTGACGTTTAAAAATCGAAGAGCAGTTGCCCATCATGGCGATTCGCTAATGCCTGATAGGTTTTCTTATCTATGTTTTCGCTTAGAAAACGAACAGATCCATCTCCAAATCCAAAATGAGCGCCGCCTGTGTGATAACTGGAAAATCCACCAACGTTCAGTAATTGGGGTGTAATGTTTGACGACTCGGCAACTTCATTCGGACTATCAGAACTTTGTTCTGAATCAAATCGTTGTTCAAAGGCAGTTTGTCCCGGGAATAGGCTTGAATCATTCGCATTAATTGTTGTACCGGCATTTCTCAATGTTGACCGGGTCCCAGAAACCCAACCAAGCTCATTCCCTTCAGTGATTTCGCCAAGAAAAATGGTTTTAGAACTTCCATCCAGAATTTCATCATAGCGAACACTGCTGTTCAAAAACAAAACGCCATTATTATCGACATCGATGGGAGCTTCGACATCATGATGCATGCCAGCGTAGCTATGTCCTGGGTTGGGATTGGAAAGACATTTTAAAGAGGCAATATGATAGTCGGCTATTTCTTTGTTTAGAGGATCATAGACGCTTTTATCGAAGTTAAATTTATTGAAAGCATTCCGTTCATCCAAATATGGCAGGATTTGTAAACTCCAGCTGACGTGGTATCCTTTGGCTATATTGCGAATCGGGCCAGTTGAATTAATGGTTCCGGAAGGAAAAACATTATGTGCCATTTCATAATTCTGTAACGCAACATTGAGTTGTACCAGGTTACCCTTACAGGATGATCTGCGCGCGGCTTCCCGCGCCTGCTGAACCGCTGGCAAAAGCAGGGCGATTAAAATCGCAATGATGGCAATCACGACGAGTAATTCTATCAGAGTAAATCCCCTGGATGATTTATGCTTTACTTCTGCGAATCGTGCCATAGGTTGTGACATAATGATTCCTTTGATGTGATTGCGTTTTTTGAAAAGAGATTACTTTTTAGTTGAGGTATTACTTAATTCGAAAGGCCACTCGCGAATAATTCGAACCCGCTCTGCGGCTGTCGCTGGATAACTGGCTTGGGCTCGAATGGTAATGAACTTACTGGTTTGGTTTCTACGATCAACATTGATGATGACTTCTCCCGGAAAGGCGCCGCCGATTTCTTCCGGCAAAAGCGCCCATGTCTCTCCTTGATAATCTTGTTGGGTGTTCAGCTTATCAATAGCCCGCTGTGCTGCCGCGTCTGCCAGCCAAATGGCCTGTAGATGGTATTGTTCTTTTTTTAATTGCTTGAGCTCAAGCGACGATTGCTTTAGAAGCTCTCCAATAACCGCCAGTGACAGTACCAGGCAAACCAGGGGGATTAAAATAATCGTACCTCGCCGATAGACCCCACGTTTCTGTTGGGTCTCAGAACTGATAGAGCTTGGTTTGCTTATGATTTGTTTCATTATCTAATTCAATTCGATTTTATTATTCACTTCTGTTTTGAAACGCATGCTTCTGATTTAGGAGAGACACTACTTTAAAACTCTTGCTTGGTTTTGTGACAGTCTGATTTTCATGTGTTTCTTCAGGAAGTAGTCTAAATAGCATTGAAACTAATAGGCGCTGATTGATTTTTTCGATTTCGAATTGCAGTACATCTTGAGGGACTCGAAATTCATTTCGTGCAATAGTTTTATCCGAATGTTTTTTTTCCCAAAGAATCGAGTTTCCTTCATTGCTACCTGAATAAATGATGGAAGTTCCGTTCTCACTTTCGAGCTTGAGTTTGCTAGATGTGCTGTTGCCCTGAGGGAGGATTACCGCATTCTGAGCAACTCCCACATCCTCTCGGAATTGGTGAGATAACTTTTGCAGGTTAAGAGTGTCTTGAATCCGGGCAGTACCCTTCATTTCCACACGCATGAGAAAAGCCAAGGTCGTGATACCAACAGTAAAAATCACTGACATCAACGACATGACCAGCAGCATTTCAATTAATGATGTTCCCTTGGGAATTCTGGCTTTCATGTTTCTATGTTGATTCATTATTACTCCCTTCACGATGAAACCAGAGAGAAAGGAGTAAGGGGGCAACAGATTCACCATAAGGGTTTTTCCAGGAAAGTCGGATACGCAATTGGCGTTTTGCTGGCTCATTTTCTTTTTGAACGAGATTCAATGACAATTGAGGCTCTGTCAGATTTAATTGTTTAAGCGTCCCTGTTTTGTATTGATCCAATTTTAGGGGAGTGAGGCTACTCCAAGAGTTTTCAGCAGCGATTCTTTCTCCCAGATTGGCTAATGCCGTTGTTGCCACTAGTCGTTCATCGATGGACTTTCTTTGTAGATTCACCACTCTTAATGTGGGAATAGAAATCGCAACAGTCGTACTGATCAGAATCATTGAGACGAAGGCTTCAAGAATCGTAAATCCTTGCCGAGCTCTCAAAGAGTAAGCTTGTGAGTTATTTTTACCATGATCGTTTTTCATTTTACGTTGAACTTAAGAGAGGTCGTTTAATATTCTTATGAGAGGCATGAATAATGCCATTACAAAAAAACCAACAAGCAGACCCAGTAAACTAATAATGATTGGTTTAAAAATTTCTGAAAGGAACCTTAGTTTTCTTGCTCTGCGCTGTTCGATTGTGTCTGCTAAAGTTCTCAATACGTAGGGAAGGTTTTCCACTCGCTCGGACGCAATGCACAAGGCTGCTTCTGCACTGGTAATGATTTTGCTTTTTCGCAGTGACTCCCAGATGGTTTCGCCTTGGTTGATTCTGTTATTGACTGATCGAATTCGTTCTCTCACATCGGCCCAGAGATGAAGTTCTGAAACAGACTCCAGTGCTATTTGTGGAGATTGCTGAACTGAAATTGACTGAGCGATCTGCCTCAGGCAGTGGGGAGTGTTTAATCGGGGGAACCAGTCTGTGAGAAATGGAATTCGAAGATTATACCATCCATAATAATTTCCAATATAAAGCAGAGCTACCGCTATGATTGGGAGCGAGAAGAGCGGTAAGAACAGGTAAAAATAGGAGCTGATAAAATCACTTACATCAATTAGGGTCAGTGTCATTGGCGGAAGATCGGTTCCAAAGTCTAAAAAGATTTTTTTAAATTTTGGAATAATATAATACATGATAAAACTGGCTATCAAGAACTGAATGGAAATGACAACGACTAAATAAAGGATGAGATTTGTGATATTTGATCTGTCTGACAAACTCTTTAAATTTTTAGTTGTCTGGACTGCCGCATCACGTAAGGCGATTCCAAGGCTGTTGCTCTTTTCTCCAATTCGCGCTGCCACGATTACAGACTGAGGTACCAGTCCTGGAGTCGCTGACAGCGATTCCGTAAGTGATAAACCGGAATGAAGTAAACTGCTTAGTTGTTGGATCTTAGCGCGATACCTGCCAGTCAATGTATTGGAATACGTGTCAAGTTCCGTTGCAAGAGGGATATTTTTTTCTACGCAGACGGCTAACAGCCAAAGAATTTCAGATTCGTTTGCCCGTTTATTAACAAAAGTGATATTAAGCAGCGAACTCACGATCACAAAAGTCAGAAGTAAAAGGGCAAATAGTGGCAAAGCGGCAACAAACGACAAAGAACCAACGACCACTACAGGTGCAAAGATCAACAAAGGAGCCAACAACATCAGAGGCATTCCCAGTGAGATCCATCCTAAGGTCTGTATCTTATGAGTCAGATTCTGTAGCGGTTCAGGTAACTCATATTGTTCACTGTTATTCAGGTTAGAAACTGCTTGATAGCAGTAGATTTCCAGTATGAATGAAATGGGGAAAAAGATAATGATTGGCAGAATAAGAAATAGCGATCCCAGTATGGAATGCTGATTGTTGATCGCTATCAGTACGCAGCTAACAAGCAGGATCGCACTACCGGCAATCATGAATATTGTAAAAAAGATCCAACCAGATTTGATGAGTGGGTTTACGCCTTGATGCCCAAAGTCATTGATTCTGCGCGCGAGCAGGACCGCAGAGATTCCGGCAATCGGAAAATAAACGAAAAATGTCAAACAGAAAATAAGTCCAAGTGCTTCCACAGTTCAGGTAGCCTTTCGACATTTAAAATTACGAGAGATCATTCAATAGCTTGATTAAGGGCATAAATAATGCAATGACTGGTATGCCTATGATTAACAGGACTCCTGCAACTACAATTGGTTGAAGCGCGAATACAAGAGAGCCTGTTTTCATGTTTGCTTTTGCCTGGAAAATATTGCTACTAGCGCGTAGCGAGTCAATAAACAGCTCCGGACGATCTTGCCATCGAAAAATATGGGCGAAACTTTTAGAGAAATGAGGTGTTTCTATCGAGACCTCAGTGAGGTTAAAGCCTTCGTAGATCCGCTTTTTCAATATTTCACAACCTTCGATCAGATTCGGATCTCTAGTAGACTGAGCCGCTAATTCCAGGGCCTCAGGTAATTTGATTTTGGCGTCAATCATCGTGGCCAACATACGGCAAAATTGAGCAATTGATGTGTAGTTTAAGATACTTCCAAAGATTGGTATCGCATTGAGTAATCGCCTGCGCGTCCCGCGCATCTGGAAAAGGTCAAAACTAAACCAGATTCCGACAGAGATTAAAATCAGCCAGAACATGGTTCGAACTCCATATTGGGCCATGAAATCAGAAACACTCATCACCAATAAAGTTAAGCCAGGGAGTTCGGTTCCAAAGTCGAATAGGATTTTTTTATAATTGCCAACGACAGTTACCATCAGAAAGTAAAAAAGCAAAAAAGAACCGAAAATTAAGACTCCCGTGTAAAAGAGAGATGTCATAATCTTATGGCGAGACTGAGCGAGTAGTCTTTGACTCTCTATGTAGTCTTCCATGATGGATTCCAGTTTCCCCGTTTGAGCGCCGGCTCTGATCAGGGATTCCAGATTTTGGGGAACATCGTTTAAATATTGAGTGAAACTATCTTCTGCTGTTTTACCCTGCTCAAGATCAATGGCAATGTTCTGAAATGCGTGCGAGAGTTTTCTTGATCGGGTTTCTTCTGCTAAAGTGCGCATGCTCGCCGAAAGCGGTATTCCATGGGTAATGAATTGGGAAACTTTGGGTGTGATGTCAATGAACTCTGACTCAGAATTCCAAGCTGCTTTCCCATACTCTGAAAGTTGATCAATTGCAAAATCCGTGATTTCCGCAGGTTCAGCAGCAACTGACGAATCTGAAGTCGTCAATTCGTTGGTTAAGCATAAATCAACACGAACAATTTTTAGCCCCTGTTCCATCAGCTTAATGCGCGCTGATTCATCATTTACAGCTTGCAGAAAGCCTTTCTTTTCCTGCCCCTCCTCGCCAATACAAATATAGGAATACCGATTCATTATAGTGTTGGGCTCCCCAGCATTTTCAAAATTTCAACGAACGGTAGAAAGACAATGGTTGTGTAGCAGGCGGTAACACCTCCTGCGACGACGATCAACAATGCGACAGGAATGATTCTCTTGATCCAATCGATACGATTTAAAACTCGCGTTCGATAAACCCTCGCTATTTCAGACATAATACTGGAGAGGTGATTTTGATGGGTTTTTTCCATCATCATCGTTTTCATGAACGCCGGGAATTGCTTGCAGGATTGTATTCCTTCTTCCAGTGACGTTCCTTTTTCTAACTGATTGGAAAGTGCTTTAGAATCAGTGATGAGCTTAGTGTTGCCCGTTGATTCAGCGGCAAGTGTGAGTGATTCATGAAGTGGCACATGGTAGGAAAGGAGCATTCCAGCCATTTCTGCAAAAGTGGAATAATTCATGTCTCTGATTAAGGTTCGATAGCCGGGGATCCAACCATAGGCGATTGTCAAAAAGAATTTCCCAGAGAATGTTTCGTGTTGTTCTCGAGGTACAAGAAACGAGGAACGACTGGCTTTCCAGCTAATGACCAACAGCAAAAATAATAATGGAAGGATGAAGTACCAGACTTGATAGAATTCAAATATTCCATAGACAGATCGCATCAAATACGTACTTTCCAGTTGGAACATATTTTGAATGACAAGCAATTCTGGAAATATGATGAAGCAAACGAAAAGTGAGAGCAAAAATGCCATGATCAATACAAAGGCAGGGTATAACAACGCATTGCCAATTTCCTGACGTAGTTCCATTCGAGAACGGGAGAAAGAGGTATATGCCAAGAGTGCTTCCGGAAGACGACCCATTCGTAGTCCTGATTTCACCAGTGATGAGTAGGCTACGGGTAACTGTTTTGACTCTAAGTCTATTGCTTCTTCCAGGGTAGAGCCTTGCTCAATTCTTAAGACGAGGCGATCTATAAAGTCACGTGAATCCTTTCGTAAATGCCTGGCCGCACTCCGCAGGCCTTCATCCAGTGGGATTCCTGCACGAATCATAGAGGAAAGCTCTTCATTCAGGTCTGCCAGATTTTCTGCAGACAATTTCTGATGAGAGGACTTGTCAGGATGAACCATGATTATTTAAATCTCGCCAATTTATCGCCATGGGAGTGTGGACGGACGTACACTTTTGTGTCAAGTGTTTGCACACCGGATATCACTTTAAATTTGAGGGTTTAAATACAGAAATAACCTGAAAAGAGAGAAGAATAGAGATGTATCTTTGGGTTCTTCCATTCAACAGACTCAAATTAGAACCTTTATCATGGGTGTTTTTGTTTAAGAGATCAAAAAAGTACCGTTTTTTCAAAATCTCTAACTATTATGATTCCTTCCCAGTATAACGCAATCATTTTCTGGTTCTCGGTATGGCAGCAGGATTACCGTTTACAGATTCAATGTGGGAGATTAAAAAAGAAAACCATTTTAATGAGCCAGTTTTGATCTCTTACCTGGACTGTATTCTCGTAAGTAGAGGTCAAGCTTTAGAATAGCCCATAATCAAAAGTGTTTTGCGCACTGCGTTCAAACTAGGAGAGTCCCTCTCGTATGATTCGTACAAAAATAAAATCAGCATTAAATACATCTCAGCCAGGCGAAACAATTAAGATTAGTGGGTGGGTTCGCACACGACGTGATTCCAAGAGTGGGTTTTCCTTTGTCGAGATAAATGATGGCAGCTGTATGTCTAATTTACAGGTTGTCATTGATCAAAATGTCCCAGACTATGAAACCACGATCAAGGATGTCACCACTGGTGCCAGTGTCTCAGTAACAGGAACAGTAAATGAATCGCCAGGGCAAAAGCAACGGATCGAATTACACGCTGAGTCGTTTCATTTATATGGTACCGCAGACCCCGAAACTTATCCGTTACAGAAAAAACGACATAGCTTTGAGTTTTTGAGAGAGATTGCACACTTGCGCCCTCGGACGAATACCTTTGGGGCGATTACACGCGTTCGGAATGAGGCTGCTGCTGCGATTCATCGCTTTTTTCAATCGCGTGAATTCGTTTACATCCAAACACCCATTATCACAACCAGTGATTGTGAAGGTGCTGGTGAGATGTTTCAGGTAACAACTCTTAACCTGGAACGCCTCGCACAAGTTCAAACTAAGATTGATTTTTCGCAAGATTTTTTTGGAAAGCCGGCGTCTTTAACTGTGAGTGGCCAATTAGAGGCGGAGATTTTTGCAACGTCCATCGGAGAATGTTATACTTTCGGTCCCACGTTTCGAGCAGAGAACTCAAATACATCGCGGCATTTGGCAGAGTTCTGGATGATCGAACCTGAAATGCCGTTCTATCATCTGGAAGACAACATGGCGTTGGCAGAAAGTTTTGTCAGGACTGTGGTCGGGGACGTACTTGAAAACTGCTCTGAGGATATGGAATTCTTTAATGAAAGGATTGATAAAACAACGCTCGATACGCTGAGAAATATCACAGGTAATGAATTCATCCGCATTTCATATACCGAGGCGATAGAGATTGTTAAGTCCAGTGGGAAGAAATTTGACTACCCTATTGAGTGGGGAAGTGACATGCAGTCAGAGCATGAACGATTTCTCACAGAGGAACATTTTAAACAACCAGTCATTGTTTATAATTACCCCAAAATAATCAAACCGTTTTACATGAGATGCAATGATGATGGTAAAACTGTTTGTGCAATGGATGTGCTTGTACCAGGAGTCGGTGAAATTATTGGCGGAAGTCAGCGAGAAGAACGTTATGATGTTCTCGTTGATCGGATGAAAGAATGTGGATTAAATCCAGATGATTATTGGTGGTACACTGATTTACGAAAATATGGGACAGTTCCTCATTCAGGATTTGGTTTGGGGTTTGAACGTCTGATTCAGTTGATCACATCGATGACCAATATTCGTGATTGCATACCATTTCCCCGAACCCCCAAAAATGCCGAGTTTTAATCGTTGAGCTGAGCAATGGCGTGAGTACCAAAAACCCTATTAATTCAACAGGTATTGTTTGAACCATTTCACTACGGCTTGGCTGGCGCGGATTTTATCCTCACCTTGAAATCCATGAGCGGCATTATTAATGACCAACAACTCCGCTTGAACTTTTTGCTCTTGAAATTTCTTCAGGATATTTTCACTGTGACTGATCGGAACAAGTTTGTCCTGGTCTCCGTGGATTAGCAACGTCGGTGGATCATCTTGTGAGACATGGAACACGGGAGAAAAATCATCAGCGAGCTTAGCGTCAAACTGGAGTGCAGGAAAACGATGGTAATAAGGTGACTTTTCGTCAACAAATTCTGTTAAATCCGTTGGGGGATAATAGGCGACGACGGCTGCCACACGGTCGCTATTCCGTAATACCAGGTCTTTTTCTTGCAGGTTTCCCGCATCTGAGGTCGTTCCCAGAACCAATGATAAATGGCCGCCTGCACTCCCTCCCCAGACACCCAGCCGATCGGGGTCAACGCCATACTCTTTTGCATGATGCCGAATAAATCGCACACTACGGCGAACATCGCCCACGACCTCTGGAATGACGAATTTGGGACTGCTGCCATGTCTTACAGAAAAAACAGTAAATCCTTCATCGAGTAATGGTTGAAACCAATCCAGCATGTTTTTGGGGTCAGTCCATCGCGAATGCCAGCCTCCGCTTACCATAAAGAGAACCCCGGCTCCATTAGGGTTCTCCTGGGGTTGATAGACATCAAAGGTCAGAGCCATCCCAAACTTATGACCATAGACAACGTCTGGAGTGATTTTCACATTTTCGCTTGCGCTAGATGAGCAGACTGGTAGCAAAACAGAAGTGAATAAAGCAGTAATGAACGCGTATTTCATGATTTATCTCCAGTGAATTTAGAACGACCACTTTCCGAAGGATGATTTTAACCGATTCAGATTTGTATGCACAACAGTCAAAATCAATCAGGCAATCGTAGTTCATCTTGACCGACAGATGCCAATCGCAACGATCTCAGATAGATTTCGAGCTGATTTTCAAATAACCAAGTGATGAATTGTCAGAAAGACTACTAAACTGAGCTATAGGTATTGGCTTTATGTTTCAGGATATTGAGGCCGCAGTTTTTTCCTGGATCAATCAAAGTACGAAATGGTGATAAGTTTGAATCGCTCTAGAACGGTCCCGCAAATCAGATTTGAGTGGGAATGCAGATCTCGTATTCAGCAAAAAAGTGAGGCAGAATTAAAAGTAGTCATTGGCCAGGCGCGTAATGGAAAGATTCGCCCTTTTATCAACTTACAATGGCCGACAGTTCAATTAGATGATTGGCAATGGGACATTCTTGAATCTCTATTCAATCCAACAATTCGACGCGTATTTGTAAAAGGCAATACAGGCTGCGGCAAGGGGGCTGCGGCAGGAATCGCCTGCTGCATGTACTATCATATCTGGAATGATGCGAAAATAATCATTACTCGCGATTCCATGAAAATGGCACAAAAAATTGCCTTTGGTGAAGTCGATAAATGGTGGCGTCAAATGTCATTTAAGCCTCCTGGAAATCTTCTTATTTCCGGTGTGTATGATAACAAACAGCATTCGATTTCACTGGCAAATCCACAGCATATCGAGGGCTTTCGTGGGGCTCATTCATCCCACGTGCTATTTTGGTTTGACGAAGCGACAGCGCCAAATCTCGAAGATAAATATAAACTGGCAAATACCCAGGCAAAAAAATTTCTGGCACTTTCAAATCCTTCCACGCTAGCTGGTTCGTTTCGGGATGCGTTTCCGATAGAAGACCCGGACAAAACACAGACGATTATTGACCAGTATGGTAAAACACGTTGTGTGACAGTCAGTGGCTGGGAGTGTACCAATGTGAAAGCGAAGTGTCTTGAGCAGCCGGTTGCTCCCTTAGGGGGGATTGAAATCGCAGGTACGTTTTATTCACATGGTGCTCCCATTACCCAAGAGCATTTCAATCAGTCTCAACCGATCATTCCTGGGCAAACCTGTTACGATGAATTTATGGCTTTGGTGAACGATTCTGATCCACTGATTAGAAATGTGTATGCGCTTGGTAAGTTTCCCGATCAGGATCCAAATAAACAGATTATATTGCCCGGATGGCTAGTCGAACCAATTAGATATTGGAATCGCTGGAATCGATTATGGAGACGCGCTATTGCAGGCAAACACAAATCTGCTTTGAAACGATTAGATCATATATTACCCGTGGAGGGTTTTGGTCTCGATGTGGCAGCTTCCAGGTATGGAGACAGTTCTGTGCTGGCTGTCGGTGGGCGTTACGGGATTCGTGCAATTCATGAATGTCAGTTCTCCGATACTCAACAAACAATGCAGTGGGTTTTAGAGACAGCACTTTCATATGGCATTGATTTGAAACAGGGATGTGTCCCCATCGCGATTGACTGGGGAGGTGGATATGGCAATGCCGTGGGAGATCCTTTGAAAAAAATGAACGTGCATGTCATTGAAGTGCATGGCAATGCAACCAGCGATCTCGATTCGAAAAAATATGCGAATAAACGAGCGGAACTCTATGGTGAAGCCGGAAGACGACTTGACCCGGCGGGTGACTTTCGCATGATACCTTTTGGGTTACCTGAAAACGAAAGATTGCGAGCAGAGTTAATAGCTCCTACTAAAATCTTTTCAGGCCATGACGGAGAGAAGTACTACATTACTCCCAAAGGTCGTCGTGGAGCCGATGAAACCTATATGGGGAAAACCTTACGGGAGATATTAGGACGATCACCTGATCGAGCTGATGCCGTCGTGTACTGCTTATGTGCTTTGAGAGATCAGCAGCGACGCCGACTGATCGTCGCTTGAAAAAATAAGAGAAATTACGGTTAAATAGGAGTGATTAACTATGTGGAATCCTTTTAAACAACTGGCCACCCGTTTTAAAACCCATCGATTTGCGGTCGCCCTTCGAACAGCGCTTGGGGCAGGACAACCCGGGGCTTGGAGCAGTGATCATCGCCAGGAATCGGAACAATTTACAGGCTGGACTTTCGTTGCAGTCAGAGCAATTTGTCTCCAGGCAATGCAAGCGTCTGTTATCGTATATAATGATTCGGTAAACGGATCAAAACAAAAAAGAATGAATCAAAGGGATCGAGAGGACTTTGGATACATTCAGGTAAAAAGTTTATATGCCGGGGAATTTGGTGCTTCAAAACCACTTCCTAATGATCACAGTTTATGTAAGATATTGAAGCATCCAAACCCAACCCAATCGGGTGCTTCTTTCCGGTACGAACGTGTTTTGCAGTTGCAGCTGACTGGTACCAGTATTGTCTGGAATGTGCCCAATAAGTTCGGGAAAACAGTCCAACGGTATGTGATTCCGACAACGATTGCTTCACCGGTTCCTCCCACAGATGATTTGCCACAAGGAGGATATAAAATACAGCCGACTTCATTGCGCTACTACAATGAATCATATGGTAGTTCGTTTACATCGACTGGGACGTTTCACCAAGTCGCTGGCAAAATCATTCCACTCGCACAATTGCAAATCACTCGCTGGCCACATCCGATTTACAAGGACGATGGCCAATCTCCCGTGAGCGCTGGTGCGAAATGGATCGACTCAGCAAATCAGATTGATGCCGCTCGCTGGGCACAAATGAATAATGGAGCCGATCCTTCCATTGTCGTGACATGTGGCAAAGACATGAATCCAACGCGAGAAGAACTCGAAGCTGCAGCAGCAATGTTTGAGCAGAAATATGGGGGGACTGAAAATACGGGTAAGGCCATATTTACAACAGGAGAACATGTTGTCTCACTGACAGCAACTCCGAGAGAGATGGCTTATAATGAGTCGTTTGTTCAATTCAGAGATGCCATTCTCGCTTTGCATGGTGTACCGGGGATTGCCGCTGGTATCTCAGATGGCGGAAGCTATGCCGCCTTTTACGCAAGTTTAAAGCAATTCATTTCCCTGACCGTACAACCAATTCTGGATTTATTAGCAGAAGATGATACCGAGCATCTGGCTCCTCAGTTTGGACAGAATTTAACAATTGAAATTGAAGCAACTCATATCGATGATCCTGATATTCTTGAAAAACGTCTGGCGACAGATATCAGAGCACAGATAATCAAAGTAGATGAATTACGAGCGATCCGCGGATTGCCTCCATTAGGACCTAAGCAAGGTGGAGATCAATTGGTCAGTCGAGAAACGAAACAGCAGTCTCCCGCTAAAAAACAGGAAGTAAGTGATTCCAGTTCTCCCGTTTTACCTGCAGGTAAGATTTTTCATAATACATCAAAGTTACAATCACAGAATCGGCTGGCCAGACACTCAACTCAATAAATGATCCTTTCAAGCTTCTTTTTTCAAGTTTCTTTTTTCAGAGTTGGTTATGAGATAACTGACTAGACAGCCACTGATGATATTCACTGTGACCGCTGCCACGGGAATCCATTGAAAACTAATTGGGTCTAAGTCATTCGAATTGAAATTTGGAACAAAAATTGGTCCAGAAAACGCAATTAAAACGGCAGTTGTTGTTCCAAGAATCGCACCGACTATCACCCCTGCAGGTCTGGCAAAAGGGACGAACAAGGCAAAAAAGAACAAACAAAAGATCGGGGTCGTCAATAAGTTTGCCGTTTTATTAGTGACCGCGGTAATATTTCCGGGTATTTTTCCCATTACGGAGCTGGACAGCACTACGACTGCCCCTATCCCAAATGCGAGTAATCGGGCGGTGAGAACATGTCCCCTTTCCGTTTTAGGTGTCCGTTCAAAACGATCGAGGAAGTCTGTCATGACAACAGCCGTTATCGAGTTCACTCCGGAGTCAATACTTGACATGGCGGCGGCAAACATAGCCGATACAACACACCCTGAAATTCCTACGGGAAGATGGTACGCGATGTAATGCGGGAAAAATTTGTCAGCGTCTTTTTTGAGATCAATTCCTGCTGGGATTTCGTTTGGGAATTCCTTGAAATACCCTAATAATGCAAAGCCGACCATTGCGAGCGTGAGTGAGACAACAACGGAAACAATCAATTGAACAGCCAGTGATTGTCGTGCTGCTTTTGCATCTTTGGTTGACATAAATCGTTGTACCGAAACCTGGTCACCACATGAAGTGGCAACATACCAGATCAATATCGACAGGAATGTTCCAACGTAAGTGACCCGGGTTGACGGATCAAAACTAAAAAATGGTTGCGTGTCCCAGTTTGTATCCCACTCTGTGGGGAACCAGCTAAAGCCACCTAAGTGGTAGGTAATCGTTGCGATTACCAGTAACGCACCACCAAATAACAGAACGGTCTGAATCAAATCTGTAATGACGACAGCGCGTAATCCACCCAGGGATGTATAAATGATGGCGACAGAGCCGGTTCCCAATACGATGTAGGGGATCCACTCTTCGCCGACGTTGAGCATGGTTGTAATTGCCTTAGCAGTTAAATAGACCAATAATGACATCCAGATTAACCGCAAGGCAATGAACATAATTGCGCCCAGCAAACGAATGCCTAACCCCAGTTTGTCTTCCAGAAGTTCGTAAGCACTTGTAACACGTTGCTTCATGTAAACTGGTAACATAACAAACCCGACAATGATAAAGATGAATGGCATCGCCAAGTCTTTGACCAGGTAAACTGGCCCTTTACCAAGGATTTCACCGGGGGTTGAGAGGTAGGTAATTGTGCTGAGTAGCGTGGCAAATAAAGAGACCCCGATCAAAACGGGGTTCATTTTTCCACTTCCCACAAAGTATTCTGATGTGTCTTTCTGGCCTCTGCTGAAATACCAGCCCAACAAAATCGTCGAGATAGCATAGATTGCAATGATGACCCAATCGATGGGGTGCAATCCTGCATGGAGCGCAAGAGGCTCTGGATGAGCCGGGGATGCCGACTCTGCTGCTGACAGGGGGGTAAGTAGGAATAAAAAGATCAGCAGGGACAAATGGAATTGTATTGATTTCAAAATACGATTTCCTATTTAATTTACTTAGATAGGGGCAGGTGCCCGTCTCCATTATTGGGTTTTGAGCGGAATTAATATCCAGTATGCTTATATTGGGACATGATTTCAATTCTGTCGAATCAAAGTACATGGCAAATAAGATGAATCTCTAACTATGCTTAATTTGATACCATTCGTATGATTAGATTATCACAATGGTATCTGTTCTATTCATGGATTGAGAGATGATAAACGCAATGTCTAAAAGCAACAAAATATGCTTCAGTAAAAAAAGAACATGGAGCCACGATTTACCAATTAGTTTTTTGATGCAACAAGGCGTGGAAAATCCGGGAGTCCTTTCACTTGCAGCGGGATTAGTTGATCAGAACAGTCTGCCAGTTGCAATAACGAAAAAAAGTTTTGACCAACTCTTTTCAGATCCAAAGACAGCAAAAGAAGCTTTGCAGTATGGCACCACAGCTGGCTCAGTATCATTAAGGTCGCTGTTGTTATCGCATTTAACAAATCTCGAGCAAAAATCGGCTGAAGAGTTAGGGGTCACTGTTGATAACATCATCGTGACCACGGGATCTCAGCAGTATCTTTCATTGCTTGGTGAGGTATTGTTCGACCCAGGAGATATTTGTCTGGTAGCAGCCCCTACATATTTTGTATTTCTCGGAGTCTTGCAAGGATTAGGCGCGCGAATTATTTCAGTTGAAACTGATGAATTTGGAATGCGCATGGATTCTCTTGAAGCCACTCTCGAAATGCTGGAGTCGCAGGGGCAATTAAGTAGAGTCAAAATGATTTATCTGGTGAGTGATTATGAAAATCCATCCGGGATTTCTCTTTCTCAGGATCGACGTAAGCAAGTAGTAGAAATAGCACAAACCTGGTCGAAGCAGCAGCGGATTCTCATCTTAGAGGACTTGGCATATCGCGAACTTTGTTATGATGGACCCGTAGTTCCCAGCATTAGAAGTTTTGACCCGACCGGTGAGACTGTGATTTTGACACAAACATTTTCCAAGAGCTTCTCTCCAGGGTTAAGGGTTGGTTTTGGTATTGCTTCAGAAGAGGTCTGCGCTGCGATTCGAGATAAAAAAGGAAACGATGATTTTGGTTCTACAAATATGAGCCAACATATTCTTGCAATAGCCTTACGCGAAAATTTGTACTATGACCATGTAGAACATTTAAGAGCCGTTTACCGTGAAAAACGGGATGGCATGTTAGAAGCCGCTGAGATCTACTTTTCAAATATGCCGGGCGTCCAATGGGTTCAGCCAAACGGAGGCCTGTATGTGTGGATGACATTACCAGCAACCATAGAAACGGGATTTACGAGCCCATTATTTCAAAAAGCAATTCACCAAGATAAAGTGATGTATGTTCCGGGAGAATTGTGTTTCGCGGTTGATCAAGGTCTTAGTTGTAACGAACAACCCGCCGTCCAAAAAAATCATATGCGGCTTACTTTTGGTGTACAAAATGTCGAGGGCATTCACGAAGGTATGAAAAGACTGGCAAATGCAGTCAAGTCATTCATATGAAAGAATTTAGGATAGATTATCGTAGAGAGAGTCAGTATCGAGATTTCTATTTTGGGAATCGGCTCAAGCGAGTTTGACGATTGTGGCGATAATACCGACAGGGTTTCGTGATTTGATTTTATAATCAAAGAAGAATCTATCTTTGTATTATAAAATCTCAATTCTTTTTAATCACTAAACAAAAACGACAGGATTTCCTCTAAGAGCAAGAAGATAAATGGGCATTTGTGATTCCTGCCATTCCGGATGTTGCCGATCTTTCGCTGTTCCCATCTCTGGTGCGGACATACATCGTTTTACTCATGATCAGGACAAACCATTTTGGGATTTTGCCTGTCGTTGGGAGGATTCAGAGGGATTAATTTCACGTAACCTTGCTCCACATTTCTTTTTTGCAGATGACCCTACAGTTCCATTTGTGATTTGTTTAAAGCATGTACCAAGTATATCATTCCCAGGAACCACTAAGTGTCGCTTCCTGACGGAGTGTCTGCCAGATGAAGAACATCCCAAAGGTTTGGGGCGCTGTAGCATTTACGGAAGCCGTCCCCATACCTGTCGTAGTTTTCCTGCAAAACTTAACGATGCTAATGAGCTGGCCATTCTATACGAGATTCCCAGCAATGGCCGAGACGGTGAAGCGGCTTACGACTTATGTCCTCGGCAGTGGACTGCATCAGATTTAGAACCAAACGATACGATCCAGAGCCTCGTAATCGCTCAATATGAAATGACATATTTCAAAAAAATTGCAGCGGTCTGGAATCAGAATCCAGGAGAATGGAATAGTTTCCCGGAGTTCATCGATATCGTTTATTCAAACCGAATCTCTTCAGAAACAAGAAGTTATTCAAATCCGAATCCAGCAGAAATGGAAGAAAAGAGATCACATTCTGCTGAAGGTTCTGAACCATTTCGCAAAGCGGCCTAAGCAAGCTCCTTGTCTCAGAGCAAGAGCCAATTATCTGGTCAGTGCTTGAAAATTCTGTCTCATAAAGCTTAACAGAAAAGCAATTCGCGAATCTTTAAATTACTTGTAAGCAATCCTAAGATCCCTTTTCGCAGATCCTCTGAATCAATCAAGCTTATTTTAGACGAGATCATTTTTGCTGCATTTCTGTGAATGGTCTAAACTAATCGTCTATAGTTCATTGGCAAGATATTCAAATTCTCTCATCAGGACCAGCGATTGTCCTTCACAAAATTCTTTTCTAAATAGCAGAGAGCCACCGTTCAGATTGGTAGCTCGTTTAGAATCAATTTGTGCGGAGTCCACGCTACTGCATGAAGACTCATTGAAAGCAATTCCATTACTTGTATGCCTAATTGAGAGATCAATAAATGTTCTCTCAAATTAGAGTGAGTAAAGTAGAATAGCACCAAGGCTCACTCTGATCCTCTCTCGTATCGCGACTACACATTTCTAAGATCAGGTCCGTTTGTTTGAATACAGACCGACCAGCAATCTGCGCGGCAAATGATTCTAATTGTGTTTAGATACAAACAGATGAAAATTCAGAAGGTGTTCTGACGCTCAAACACAAAAATTGTTTTCCGATCATCTTGACCTGCAGGTGCCGAACCTTAAAACACAGCCTCGTCGCAAACATTCATTGTTTCTTTCTGGGGCAAAAAGTGAATACAAAAAAAGCAACAAATTCTTTGCAGGTCATTATCAAAAATCGTCAGAAAAACTTTGGGACCTTCTGCAGCATCAGTGGTAAGTCGTCAGATCTCTCTTTGGCATGCCAGACACAGCCAATGATCGATGAACGATTAATGTCCGCACGTGCAATCATCAATACGCCGCGTGAGGATCGTGAGGGTGACATTATTGTTCCCAAGGGCGTACACCTCGAAAATTTTAGAAAAAACCCTGTCGTTCTTTGGGAACATGGCTTGGGAGAGATCACTCGTCCCATTGCCAAGTGTCAACATCCCGATGGTAATTTAGCTCTCGAAGTTGAAGAAGATCAGATTTTGGCGACTTCTTATTTCACGGATAAATCTTTGGAGTCATTGCAAATATTTCATCTCATCGTTGAAGGATTGGTAAGAGCAACATCAGTCCGTGCTGTTCCGATCAAATCATCGACACGGAAAACATCGAGTGATGGAATCGGAATTGTACTTGAGGAATGGGAACTGATTGAATGGTCCTGGGGGGCGTTGGGGGTTAACCCTGATGCCATTGCACGAACCATTGATCGAGGAACAATTGAAGGTCAGAAAATTACGGAACCACTTCTAAAGTCACTCAAGTCCGTTCTATCTCCAAAAAGTCAAACAATACCAGGCTGGACTCAGTCTTCGAGGAATCCATCACAAGCAACGATCCATGAACTAGTATTCGACAAGACTCATCAAGTAGAGAAGGTGGATGATTCATCGTTGGATCGGATGTGGAATCAAAAAACTTCTGTCAAAACCGTTGGAAATGAAAATCCAAAATGGCCTGATTCGAGCATTGATGAAGAACGAATCAAGACAAAAAAGAATCCAAGCCCAGTGCCTGACTTCTCAAGTCGGAAAAATGAGCACGTGCCTTTGGGGGCACAGATATTGAAGGCAATTCAGTATTCGATATCAAACCTGACGAAGCATGTAAATGGTACATCGGTAGCTCTGGAAAATGAGCATATTAAGACCTTTTTAAAAACGTTTCTTTTATCTCTCGAAGAGGAACGAACCACTTTAGAAAAGTTATATGCAGAGAATTATTCTCATTTGAGTTACTTCGATGAAAGTGATGACTTATATCACGGAAATAATCATGCAAATCAACTGCCCACTCAGTCCTCAAAGACTTGGCTGGAGTCTGGGGCAATTGGTCAATCACAACAGTCGGATTATTTTGGACGCTTAAAAATATTGTCTCAGTCGGGGAATCTGACGCTTCCTCAACGTCGGCTATTAACTGACATCTTAAAGCAGATTAGCCCAACTCGTCACAGGCAGCTTTCCTATGATGAAAAAACTCTCGAGCGAAATGTGGAAGAACTCTCGCAATCTGTCAAAGCACTTCAACAAAAGCTATCTGATCTGCTCCCGGCTTAAAAGAAAGTCTTACCCAAAACTACTGGTGAAAAAACCAGATGCTCTGGACAAAATATTGATCTAACGGAATATCAAAATCTATTTTAGAAAGGACATATTTTATGTCTGAAACACTCGAAGAAAAAGTAAAGTCACTTTCATCCAATATCGAAAATCTGGCTAAAAGTGTTGACCAGTTAAACAGTCCAGACATGAGCGGAATCCATCATGATGAGCAGGGAAGGCTTTCCAGTTACTGGGAAACTGATGAGAATCAATCGCCTCAAGTCACATTGAGTAAATCCCATTCAAAAAGCCTCCGGACTTTTCCCGTTGGCTATAAGCCATATTCAGAATTTCATTCGTTTGGGGAATTTATTCGGTGCGGATTTAAAGACCGAAGTGAAGTAATTGCCAAGACAAAAAAATCTTGGGGGATGTGTAAGGCAATTCAAGGGATGTCGGAAATTGTAGGGGCCGATGGTGGCATCTCAATTTTGCCAGAATTTCATCAAGAGATTCTGACTCGCATTTATCATAACGACATTTTCAGCCGGACAGATCACTACCAGGTTGCCGGGAATAACATGACTTTTCCGACCGATGCTGAAACAAGCCGTGCCAATGGATCACGCGCTGGTGGGTTACGTGCCTATTGGGTGGGAGAAGGAGATCCACTGACGGGTAACTCACCGAAGCTTGGTGAAACAACACTAAAGCTTCATAAATTGGCAGTGCTGGTTTACCTGACTGAAGAATTAATCAATGACAACGGGATGGCACTCGAAGCTTATGTGAACAAAAAAGTGACTGAAGAAATGGAGTTTATGTTAGGTGAATCCATCTTTAACGGAAATGGAGTCGGTAAACCTTTGGGAGTAATGCAATCAACGGCACGAGTGTCTGTTCCCAAGGAGTCCGGTCAGGCAGCCAATACGATTGTGGCAGAGAATATTCTGAATATGTGGAGCCGCATGAAGGCTTCTTCAAGAATGAATGCAGCTTGGTTCATTAATCAGGATACCGAACCACAACTCCATCAGATGAGTTTGGGGGTATCAACTGCAGGCGGGCAATTGGTTTATATGCCGCCTACCGGTTTATCTGGTGCTTCTTATGCCACATTGATGGGGCGTCCTGTGATACCAACCGAGTTTAACGAAACGCTGGGGACGGAAGGCGATATCCTGTTAGCTAGCCTGGATGATTACATCACAATCAGTAAGGGAGGAATCGAACAGGCTGAGTCGATGCATGTGGAGTTTCTGACAGATCAGTTAGCTTTACGTTTCATCATGCGTATGGATGGTAAACCTTGGGAGACGCAGCCACTCACTCCTTACAAAGGCACCGCCACCCAGTCCAGCTTTGTCACACTGACAACGCGTGCTTAGTAATCAGTAGTCCTGAGTCCACCATTCGTATTTAGTATTCTAATCCAAAATTGAGAAGGATCTCATTTTATGTTCAATAAAGAATTCCTGGAAAGCCACGATATCATTCCCGCCTTCATGCCCGTCGACCTCTCAACGGCAGCGAATACGGGGGACCGAGTCAATCTCCAGAATTATGATCGTTGTCTGTTCGTTTTATTAGCTTCAATTGGGACCGCCGGGGACGATCCAGTGGTCTCGGCACAACAGCACGATGCCGCTTCTTCTGGTAATTCGAAGGCACTGAACTTTACTCGTATTCGGCATAAGGTCGGTGCAACTGACATCGATGCCGTTGGCCAATATTCGCTGACGGAACAATCGGAATCAGCCAGTTTCGATACAGCCATCATTGATGGAGCAGAAAATGAATCAATGATCGCGATTGAAGTCATGGCAGAGGACCTGGACTCTGAGAACGGTTACACGTTCGTTTCATTCAATGTGACGGACGTTGGATCAAACTCGCAACTCGGAGCAGGATTTTACATTTTGCAGGGAGCAAATTACGTTAATGAAATCAATCAATCAGCCATTGTATAGAAATACGACAATGTCCGAATTGGTCAGAGATTTGATGTCGGGAATCAATACAAATGAAACAAAGCTTAAAACACTCAGTTAAAGCATCTCAGATAAATTCCATGGCAGAGCAAATATTCATTCGCATCTGTGTCACCGCGCAGCATGGTTTTGATGCAACACACTATGTAAGAAGAGCCTACGAATTAGCAAAAGCCTTCTATCAAAATATTGATGTCGTCAAAGAATCGTCAGATGTCAAAGAAACAACGACGAACAAAGAATGTATTTAGCGATGACCTTCTGAATAAGCTGTCTGATTTACTTATTTAGACAGTCATAATTAGAACTCGTATGGAGAGAATGATTCAAGATGGCGTTGACAACGAAAACAAATGTCAAAATTTTGATCGGCGTCAGTGACACTTCACTGGATGAGGTAATCGATCTGTTGATACCACAGGCTGATGCCATCGTTAAAAGTTATCTACAGCGAGATATCGAGCAGGTGACTTACACTGAATACTATAGCGGCACTGGGGACCAGCGACTGGTTCTGAATCAAGGCCCTGTGCAGTCAATTACTGCAGTCTACGAAGACACGGGTGGCTATTACGGGGACGGCACAGATGCTTTTCCTGCCTCTTCCGAGTTAGTCGAGGGGACCGATTTCGTGTTGCGAAAAGATGACCATACTGCAACTGAGAAAAGTAAAAGCGGCATACTCTTTCGCATTGGTAAATCTTGGATTCGCCCACAGGTACGGAAAAGCAGTCAGCTTGCAAGTGCGCCTGGTTTGGCAATCGGAAATATCAAGGTCGTGTATGTAGCAGGATGGGCCATCGTCCCGGCTGAGATACAGTTCGCAGCGAATAAGTTGGTGGCCTCAATGATTAGCACGCGCGACAGGGCTGGTCATATTCAGTCGGAAAACATTGAGGATTACTCTTACACTCTGGTAAATGGAGAAGCTGAGTCAAAGGCTTTAGATTCGCTTAAAAGCACTTTGGCTCCCTATAAACGGATCGTAGTGTGATGGTTACAGTAGCACAATTAAATAATTTGTATTTGAAGATGCCGGGAACGGAAGCAGTAACACTCACAACCAGACGTGGCATCAATAATGATTCTACAGAAACACAGTCGGTTTCTCATGCCTGGATGAGGGACATTACACGGGGTGACGTGGCCCGGGGTTTGGTGACGTCGGCAACAGAAGGAATCGTCTGGAACATTCCTAACGTCTTACTGGCCGGCAAAGAGATTGAGACGGGGGATAACATCACTGATTCGAACAGTGTGGTCTGGACGGTGATGTCAGTCTCTCGCAAGCGATTGCGTACTCAATGGCGTTGTATTTGCAGGAGACAGAAATGACGGCCATTCTTGAATCCATCCTGATCACAGTGAAAACTCAAATCGAGTCTTTGGAACTGACTGGCATCGATGATGCTTCGATCATCATTCAGAAGGTGCCTTCCGCGCGGGACTTTGCCAGTGATGACTTTCCGGCCATTTTGATTGCACCAGGCACACCCAAACACAACCCGCAAGCAGGAACGAATTTAAGAGACCAGATTGAGTACGCGGTGGGAGTCTTTATTGTTGACACGGACAACCAAGACCAAACCGCCAATAGAGACAAGTACCTGACATGGTACGAATCAATCGTGAAGAAGTTCCGCACTCCCCGTTTAGCGGGAGTGGAATCAATCGTAAACAGTTATGTATCACCGGGGGCTATTGTGTCGTCGGAATGGTTTGAAGTTGGAGAGTATCACGCAGGCATGACCCTGTGGTTTATCAGTTGGGAGACGCGATAGTGACGCATGAAATTAAAGTGAAAGACGCGGAGTTTTTGAAAGTCTCGACGAATACCTATGGAGGGTTGAGGTTCAAAACGGACAAAGAAGACGAAGCTGTCAAAATGTACGCCGGCCAGATCAGCACGGATAGAGCGCAATTCAAACCGCACCAGATCCGTAACCTGTCTGGATTTAAAGTGACCAAAGTAAAGGATGCGACACGATGCCTCAAGGAAAAGTCCTCTCAGTCAGAGAGCTTGGTGGATTCCTCGAAGACATCGTAAAAACGGCGATTCAGCCCGATTGCGACGATGCGATGGAAAGCACTATAGAGAAAACAAAAGAGCAACTTGCGGCGGGATTCAATAGCGGTGTCTCTCCTGATGGTGTCCCCTGGCCGGCACTTAAAAACCCACGACTCCCAGGTCGCAACCAAAACAACAAGCCCCTGCTCGATAGCTTTAAGCTGTTTAGAAGTGTTGTAGATGAGCACGCGGAACACATTGAAGGAATATCTGGTCAAGGGGCTACGCTGGGGACTTATGTGGAATATGCCGGCGTTCATCAGGCAGGATCGAAGGATGGTGTGATACCTCAGAGGAAATTCCTGGGGTTCAGCAAAGAAATTAAAGATTACGCGACTGAAGAGGTTGCGGATTCACTAATCAGGCAAATCGATAATTTATGAGGTGATACAGTGACTGTTGGAACATTAGGCAAAATTGCATTTGATACGGCTCTACCGTTCGATACAAGCTCGATTCCGGTCGAGATCATCCTGCCTGAATCATTGCATGAAGAAGCAGAGATCGTTGAAACTTCGGGGATGACAGGGACGGTTGAGCATAATAAAGAACGGACCAGAGAGGGACTGAAACGGGTGTCAGGTTCGATCAAACTGGCTTGCTCGCGAATCGCTTTGGATACCCTTCTGCCGTATATCACAGGGTCAGCTGAGAGCACTAATGTATTTGCGTTGGCAGACACTTTGCCGGACTTCTATCTGATGATTGACCGTCTGGCGAAAGTCTACACCTATTCAGGGTGTCGAATTGCAAAGGCGACTTTCACGGGTTCCAAAGGGGATATGTTATTCTTGGAACTTGAAATCGAAGCCGAAACAGAAACGACGGGGGCCGCCGACACATTCCCCGTCTTGACGGTGCCGACTGAAAAGCCGTACCTGATGGCTGACGGCGTGTTGACGCTGGTCGCAGAGGAGCGAACTTTTGATAATTTCAGTCTGGTCATTGAAAACAGGTTGAACACGGCGCAGTTTGAAAACGGCTTAACTCGATATGATATCCCCTTGATCGATCGTGTGATCACTCTGGCAACCGATATTCCGTGGAGCGCGGCAAATACCGACACTGTCAAGCAGGCGCTTGATGGTTCTGCAGGAAGCCTGGTATTCACAAATGCTGGAGCATCTGGGGATGTGCTTACGTTTGCTATGGCAACGATTCAATATGCAAATAAAACTCCAACCCTGACAGGCAAAGATGTTTTGCGACTGCCACTTGAGGGGATGGTGAGAAGTTCAGGGACAACAAAACCGCTGATTATCACAAACGCCCATTCATAGGCATACCTCTGAGCATACACCGGGATGGGCAAAATCAGCATCTGCGTAGTTTTTATAAATTCAATTCTTAAGGAAATCCACGATGACAACACAGGCTTACATTGAAGACGGTTACACAGAAGAAGGCTATATGAAAGAGCTGCCTCATGTTCATCAAGCCTGCAAATTCAAGTATCGACCACTGCTGCCTGCAACCGTTCGAACCACAATGCATAAATGGTCTGAGATTACTGGCGAAGAGAAAACGGAGAGGATCAATAACACCCTGGTCGATCATCTTGTCAGCTGGGATCTGACGCACAACAAAAATATATTGCCGATCAAAGCTGAGACATTCATGCGCCTCAGGCAACCATTCGTGGATCGACTTTTCAATATTGTTACTTCTTCTGATCTCAGCGACGAAGAGATTAAAGACAAACAGGAGAAGGATGAGGCCGACGAAAAAAACTGACGGAGGGGGTGGAGCTAGTCCTGTTTCATCCCGAAGTCGCACATAGGGACTGTCAGCATTGCCTAAAATATCTGTATGACGAAAAGACTGGTAAACCGAGGCAACATCAAGAGGACTTTGTTGAAAGGCTTGCGACTATTCCGGCTCCCTGTCGCACCAAGTCAGGCTGTCCGAAAGGCACGCCGGAAAACCCAAAAACGTTAAGTTTGAAAAATATGTATGCCTATCAACATTGGCGGGAGTGCAAAGCCGTTGGTGATTTCCCAAACGATCCGATCGTCAGGAGGCACGCCGCTATACTTCAGGGTCTGCATGATATCGCAGAAGAGAATCGGAGAAATATGTTCCTGGCATCAATCGTCGGGGCTACATGAACAATGACAAGAGTACCAGGATCAATTTACTGGTCAGCATTACAAGCGTGATCAAGAATAAGACTGTGAGTAATGTGACAACCTGCACGATCAGAAAGGATCTGCGGGCGTCTGTAAAAAGTTTCACTGTCGCTTTGATCTGATTTGCTCGAGCGGTAGCTTCACGATGCGTGCGGGCAATTGCCTGGATCATTAAAGGATCCAGTACAAAAGGATGATGGAAAAGATGGTATTAATCACCAACATGATGAACGACTGCTTAGCGATCGCTATTTTGTTCTGCGCGCTAATATGGAGCTGCTGCACTTCCGGAGTCATGTTTGCAAACTCTTCAGCCTCCTGTGCGTGCTTAAGGTTTTTCCGGTCACGTGTTTTCTTTGGCGACTCAACAATACCCAGCTTGAAGGCGAGGTATAGCATCAATCCAACAACAGAAACTGAGACGGTGAACGCAAGCAATTCTTTCATGATAATTCCCCGGAGCTGAATAATGTCTGACACTGTTGAACGGACAGTCGTAATTTCGTTGAAACTAGCGGCTGATCCTAAGAGCAAAGCTACCGCAGAAGCAGTGGCAAGTCTAGCCGATTCCGTAACGACAGCAGGTATGGAGTCTTATGCGAAGATGAATGCCTATGCCGAAAAGACGATGGCAGCGATCACGGAAGTTCAATCGGTTCAGGCCGGAATACGGGTCGATCTGGACATACAGGAGAACAGTAAGCGGATTGACGCATCACAGGAGCTACTTGCACGGCTTGTCGCCTTGGAAGAAAAACGTACCGAAGCGAAAAAAACAGAAGATCAACGGCAGAAAAAACTTGACCAGACTCAACTGAAAAACGAATTGAAAGACCTGGAAGAAAAGGAGAAAGCACTTAAAGAGCACAATGATAAATTGAAAAAAGCTGAAGAAAGTCGAGTCGCATCGCAACAGAAAGCGAATGAGTCGGCGGTTGTGGCAATTCAGGTTCTCGCCGATATGACTGAAGCCGCGGCAAAAATGGGCCTCGTTTCAGAAGACAACTCCGAAAAATTTGCTCGCAAGTTCCTGATAATTCAAGATGGCGTTCGATTCTTCAAAGGTCTGACGGATGTGATTTGGAAAACCACAGACGGCTTGATTGAGCTTGGCACTACGACGCTGGCACAGGTGGCAAAGAACGAATTGCTGGCAGCGAGCAATACCAAGGTCGGAGCAACTGCGGGTGCTGCATCGGCAGTTGCTGCCACTGGTAGTGCCGTGACCGCAACAACTTCAGCCGTTGCCGCAGGAACTGGAACAGCGGTCGGCGCTGGTAGTGGAGTGGCTGCTATCGCGGGGGCAAAAGTGGTGGCTGTGATGGCACTGGCAGCTGCGGAGCTTTTTGTCGTTGCTGGTGTGTTGGCTGAAGCACTCCAGGCTGTCGTGCGTGGAATCACTGGGCTGTTCGGTGTGAGTTGGGATTGGACAGAAAGCATCACGATGGCGATCTTCTCTTATCGTGATGCGTCGGAGAAAAACGAAGAAAACGAGAAAAAAGTAACCGAAGAAGAAAAGAGAAGACTGTCCAAACTCGATTCGCTGAAACGGTTTGAAGACCGGGAAACGAAAGTCGCAGGCTATCGGCAAGATCTGACCAATGCAGATAATGTAATCGCCGAAGCCAAAGCAGCTTCTACTTCTGTGGATGATCCGAAAAACGAAGGCCTTCGCGATAGGATCGTTGCGCTACGTGATGTACGAGCTGCTGAGAATGCCATTCTGGATGATCGTAAGAAACAAGAGGAACGTCTGGCATCTGGTCAATTCCAAAGCAGCAAGAATCGGGAGCGAGTAACCAAGATGCTCGAAGATGCTCAGGCCCGTCTTTTAACGGCAGAAAAGAATCGGCTGCGGGTGATACAGTCGCAGAAAAAAGCTGTTGAGGATCAATTAAAATCAGAGAGAGAAAAACTTCAGGTCGCCAAAGATGCAACGAAGACTGAAAAGCAGCGATTACTGGAACAGTATGGCCGGCTGTCTGCTGAGCAAAAAAGTCGCGTAAATGAAATCAGTTCTAAAAAAGCCAGCGGAAAAAAACTCAGCAGGCAAGACAATGAGCTTTTAGATGAGGTCAATTTCGCCGGTGACATCACATCAAATTATTACGCGAACCAAGGAATCAAGGCTGGTGGTAATCAGGCAATCAACAACCTGGGATTGCTTGATAGTCAAAAGGCGGAAGAAGAAAAGGCCAGAGCAAAAGAGGCAGAACTTCAAGAAGAAAAACGGCGGCTCGCTGCTCAGGAAGATCAGAGACACGCTGCTGTCATCGCTGCTGCTGAACGACAGAAGAAAATTGTCAGTGAGAGAATCACACACAATGCCGATGCTGAGGGTGTTAACCTTGATGGATTGCCTGAATTGGATCAATCCGGGTCACAGGTCAAGGAGATCGAGCGGGTTGCTGCAGAAGCAAGTGATAATATTACTCAACAGTCTATGGAAGTCTCAGCAGCAATCGGGACCGCATTAGATGCAATGACAAATGGTCTTGATGATCTCAAAAGGACCATCGAAAAAAGAACAATCAAAGAGGGGGCGTATCGCAAATAATGCAGCTTTCATATGGCGGATACTTCCATGCGGAAAACGAAGTCTTGAATGCAATCAGCCGCACTGGTTTGATTGCTGAAGATGGCTTTGTCTTCGGTTATACAGAGCGGTGGTCAATCTCTGGAATCCTTCACGGTGATACTGATGCTGCACTGATTGCCGCAATGAACAACCTGATGACTGCATATGCTTTACAGGGAAAGGATCTATCATGGACGAAAAGCTCAACTGTGATGCACTCTCTCAGGAGTTCCCAGACCTTGAGTGGGACGCGAGTCGTATCACCACCTCAATTTACTGCTGTTGGAAAAGGTGAGCTGACGACATTCAGATCTTATACGATCGCAGTAGAGGCTGACGTTGCATTTTCTGGGATGACTTATGAATCTGCAACTGGAATCTTTCCAGCGAGCAACATCGATATCGTACTGCTGAAGTATGAAGAGTCGATCGATTACACCGGCACAGGAGGCAGACGGGTTGGGTTCCTCCCAACGTTAGAAGGCACCTATCAAAAGCAAGTTTTGACAGAAAAAAGTTTAGTACTCGCGACTCAGACCGGGATGGCAATTGGCCTAGGATCACGCCCATTGGCAGCCAGTCCACTCTACCCTGATGACGAGCATTTGGATAAAAGGCAGATTTCCCTCCCGACTCCACGTAAGCGTGGCGGGTATTCAATCGAGTATCCGATTCACTGGAATTACCAGTTCGAACGGAACACACCATTTCCAACTTAAAGGATTAGACACATGGCTTCACATATTTGGATTGGCGGGGCTCCTGCCGTAGCACAGGTTGATACAATTACGATTCCTTCAACCATCGAATCTGGGCAGGTCTTCACGGCAACAATCGGAACGAAGGTGATAAGTTACACGGTGCCATCTGGTGGAACTGCATCAACCGTAGCGGCGGCAATCGTATCGCTCTGGAATCTATCCGGCATTCCAGAGTTTGAAGAGGTTACTGCAGCCGATAACGGAGACGGATCATTTACGCTGACATCAGACACAGAGGGTGTACCGTTTGTGGTGACAACTGTGATTGGTAGTTCAAACGAGAAGCAGTTAATCACGCTGGCAAACTCTCCAACCGGCGGAACGTTCACTCTGACATACTCAGGCCAGACCACCGGAAACATCGCTTACAATGCCTCGGCAGCGACAGTAGAAACAGCACTGGAGGCGTTGTCTAATATTGGATCTGGCGACGCAACAGTAACAGGTAGTGATGAAGGACCATACACGGTTGAATTCACCGGGGCATTAGCAGGAACAGATGTTTCATCGATTACGGCAGATGGGGCAAGGCTTACTGGTGGGTCAAGCGAAGTGCAGACAATTTCGATGATTAACTCCCCAACCGGCGGAACATTTCGTCTATCGTTTAACGGGGAGTGGACAGGAACGATTGCTTATAACGCATCGGCAGGTACGGTCCAGACGGCTTTGCTGGCGCTAAATGCAATTCCTACCGGTGGTGTAGTCTGTGGTGGCGGTGCGCTACCAGGAACGCCAGTCACAGTGACATTCTCAGGATTTCTAGCAAATACCGACGTAGCGTTATTGGGGACGGACTCAGGAAGCCTTACGGGTATTGGCGCAAGTGTAACCGTAGATACAGAAGGCGGTAGCGTACTGGCTGGCAAGACTCAGAACTTCTGGTCATTCGAGGAGCAAACAATAACCGAAATTGGTGAAGAAACATTGGAGTACACTGATGAGGTAGGAGAAGGCGAGCTAGAGGCTATTTTTGCTGGGCTGTCTATCTTCTCTTTTGTCTCTCCGACAACGGCGGGGCTGCTAGGGTGGGGGGTAGCTAGTACATCGGGAAATTATATGCGGTCGGCTGGTTACGTCGGCCAGTTCAATGAAGACGAGCCCTTCAGCCTGTCGATCTGGACTAAACCAACGTCGAGTGTCGGTTCTGCAGTAATAGACCTGTTGTTAAAGGGGCAAAATTCTGACGATACCGACCGCGAATACTCGTTAAACATAGACGCAAGCGGAAACGTGGTGTTTAGCCGTAAAAAATCAGGAGGTTACCATACCGTAACATCATCGGGGACGGTAACCCAGGATGTATGGAATCTAGTGGTCGCGGTGTGGGATCCTGATAATTCCAGAATCCGAGTTAGCGTAAACAATTCAACGTTTGATGACACCACGAGCTTAACGGTAGGCACCGACGCCGACGGCGGAACAGAAAGGTTTCGTATCTGGAGTGGAGACGAAGGTTATAGACATTCTGGTTACATAGATTCTGTGGGAGTGTATGACGACGCACTGACACAGGCGGAAGTAGGGTATATATACAATAGTGGTACTGGTGATGACTACCCGTTTCCGACCGGAGCCGGTACGAATGAGGTCCAGTCGTTAACTTTGACAGGAACCCCCACCAGTGGCGAAGCCACTATTACCTACAGTGGGTACAGCGTAGGGATACCTGTAGATTCTACCGCTGTTGAAGCCGAGGTTCTCTTGCAGTCAATGGCAAATATTGGAACAGGAAACGTTGACGTAACGGGTGGGCCGTGGCCTGACTCTGATCTAGTTGTCGAGTTTATTAACGAGTTAGGCGTGTTGGATGTCGTCAAAATTGAAGTTGACATCGAGGACATACTCGCATCCGTCGCTCAGACGACAGCCGCGACAGCAGGACCAACTATAACGGTGGCCACAACAGACGTTCCAGTTGTTCAGACGGCAACAACAGCAAACTCAGGCCCGAACAACTGGGATGTCGCAGCCAACTGGAATAATAACACGGCGCCAGTCACGAGCGACACGGTTTACATTTCAGACACCGACGTTAGCATTCTTTACGGCCTGGATCAGAGTGCGGTCACGTTGGCAGCCCTACACATTGAACAGACTTTTACGGGATTCATTGGACTGCCGCGAACCAATACGGATGGCACAAGTTCTTACTTTGAGTATCGCGATTCTTATCTGCAAATCGGTGCCACTCTTCTGAATATCGGCGATAAAGAGGGAGACGGCTCCGACCGGATTAAAATCAATCTGGGCTCAGTGCAAAGTTTGGTATTGATTACCGACTCTGGGGAAAGCCCTGACGGGAACACGCCGCCGATTCTGCTACTCGGGACCCATGCCAGCAATGTGATCAACGTCAACCGGGGGACCGTTGGTATCTCCTATTACCCGACAGAGGTCTCCACGATTGCAACGTTACGTCAAGCGTTCTTTGACGATGCCACGGATGATACGACGGTCTTCCTTGGTTCGGGTGTCACGATTACCGATATCGTCAAAACGGGCGGCGTGCTGGATATCAATTCCAACACGACCACATTTAAGCAAACCGCAGGAACGACCACGATTCACGCGGGGGCTCACACTGTCCTTAATATTCTGGACGGTCTGCTGAATTACAATTCAACGGGCACGCTGGCAGCGGTAAACCTCTCTGGCGAGTCCGTACTGGTATTCGATCAGGATGCCCGTCCTAAAGCGGTAACAGTCATTGACAAGTATACCGACGATTCCGAGATCTACGACGAATCGGGCAGTATTGCTAGTCCAGTGATTGACCTGAATAACTGCGGCGATCTCAGCACGCTGCATATGGGCCAAAACTTTAAAGTGACAATAGGGGCAACGACATAATGGTCGATCAAAACATTGAGTATTTAGGTACTGTCACTTATCCAGGAATCAAGCAGATCGTGAGCGCGGAATACACCCGCGCTCATGGCATTGAGCCTGACGTCTGTATGATCGAGATGGCACCTCAATCACTCAACTCTAGTGATTCTGATTATATTCCAATTGAAGCAGAGGGCTATCTGCTATTTCAATTTGATGAGTACAACAATGGATCTCTTACCGACCGAAACCAGATTCTGATTCAGGATTGCCGCGCTGATAAGGCAGAGGTAAAACGATCTGAATCAAGCGAGGTGTGGTCAATCCCGGTATATGATCGGCGCTGGAAATGGAAATACGGTTCATTCTCCGGGCATTGGAATATCAAGAAAAATGGAGTGATTGAGACTAGGACAGAACGCACGGCGTATCAATTGGCTGAGATGTGCCTGATCGACATGGGAGACACCGGCTATGACATCAATTCGCTGAAGCAGCTTGAGAAGTCGCAGTCGCTGCCATACAGAGAGAAAGTCAGGCCAGAGGTTCATTGGGACCGGATAGCACCAGCAGAGGCTCTGGATCAGCTTGTGACGTCACTGGGGTATCGGGTATGCCTGGGTTGGGATGATCGTGTGAGAATCTGCAAATATGGTGAGGGCGCATTGCTGCCAACGGAAGATCTGATGTCGGGCGGTTTCGAAGAAGATTTGCCGGAAATACCGTCATCAATCACCGTCGTCGGCGGTATTTCAATGCATGAATCGCTTTGGGATTTAGAAGCAGTCGGTTTAGATTTAGACGGTGAATGGAAGCCGATCGAACATTTAAGCTATCGTCCCGAAGGGGAACATGGATGGAACAATACCAGTTTACCAAACTTCCCTGGGATCGAGCAGAAGTATAAGGATGTCAAAGAAAACAAGAAAATAAAACCTGAAGTCATTGCTGATCGTAAAGAGCAATTGAAACTCGCAAAAGATACAGTGTTTCGCTGCTATCGTTTGAAGTATCCCGTAGGCACGACTGAGAACAAAACACTCAGAAATAAATATGATGCATTAGGTGAATTGGTTAGGAAGGGGGTCGATCTCGGCCTGCGGCGGGGTGCCAGAAAAGCGTTCGACAGACTGCTTGATGCTTATGCTGAAGCTGGCCGCGAATTGTTCAAAAAGTCGAAACCAGTGATGCCAGGTCCCAAAAAGAAAAATCCCAAATCAGGAAAGCTAGATGATTACGAATTGGAGCATTTCGAGCAAATTCTGCCCATCTTTGAAACGCGTGCCGAGTTGGCAATTAGCCCAATAACTGGAAAGCTCGATCGTAAACCGACAATCATCAGGGGTTCGTTTTATGATCCGAGAAAAGTTTACAACACTTTTCTCAATGAGCAGATCGAGCACGGAAAATATGAAATCATTCCGGATCAAGGAATCATTCGCTTTACTGAACCAGTCATCAGAAAGGGTTCTATTAAAATCACTGACGATGACGGAGAAAGAGTTGAGGGATATAAGCCATTTCCTGCCGATCTCCGCGTTCTCATTGCAGTGCCTCTGAAATCTATTGTAGGTGAACCAGCTCGATTCACCTACGAGTACGAGATCGCCAAGAAATACCGGAACAAACCAGCCAAGCTGCCAGGTGGGTTGAAAGGCAATCCGAGAAAAGTACAGATTGAAGTCGGAACAAAAGTTGTGCCTGATAATCAGATCGTTCTGGCTTATCAAGCACAGTACGAACCAATGATCAGCAAAAGTGATGGATCGTTGAAATATGTACTTGATAAAGTCGTGACAAATTTCAGCAATGAAGAACTGGAGAAAAAGGCACTGATTGCGGTCGATGTGGCAGCGCTCCGCATGATCACGGGGGGCGGTGGCTCTGGTGTTTACGCCGGCATGAAGAAAATGAATATTGATGGAGCAATTCAGCAGGTGTCGATTTCGCGCAACGAATCGGGAATGACGACTACAATCAGCCGTAACCAGGAAGTCGATGACATCGTGCCAGGCTTTGGTGAGCGGCAGCGAAACCTTGCATTGAAAGAAATCATTAAAGATCACAATCAGACTGTCGACAAAACTCAGCCGGTAAAGCCGTAGGGATAACAATGTTAGATGACACAAAAAGCTCTCCAGGCGAATGGTTTGACTGTGTGAATGTCGGTGATGATTACGAAGAAAAGGCAGACCGGCGTAAAGACTCTGCTCTGGTCATACCTGGGTTTTCATTGGTGGAAGTCGTGGGAATTCGCAAGATCAATGACGATCATTTCGTTCACGAAGTCCGCTTGCCCGTCGGGGAGGCTGCAGTCGGTCAGGACGAAGCTACAGACGCCGATGGTAACGTTCCTAAGTACGTGACCAATGGCATCAACTTCATGTTCACAGGTCAGGGGCCAATCGAAAAACTGTATAAGGGGCGGGTGAAATACGCGCCGACATTAGTACGCTACGAGGGCGATTCCAGCGACAACGCTAAGGTGTTTGGCAGATATGTCCGCGAACCAAACAGCAAGCTTTCAGGCACCATCGAGGACGGTTTAGAAAAGCTTTACGGCACTGGCACGGTACAGCAGTTGGTCGGCGATCCAAAGGGGCACTTGAAACTACCGAACGATCTCACAAAAGCGAGCATGTTCAAGATCCAGCATCAGATGCTCGGTTGGAATGTTCACGGGATCTACAAATACCACACAGGAGAAAAAACAAAAGGGAAAAAAGACGACGAGGATAGTACGAAAAACCTGCTGGCATTCGTGGCACCGGCGAATCAACTCGTTCCCCCGCCGCCGATTCATTACGTCACGAAAGAACCGTTCTCGACTTACATTCTTAAAGAATACCTATCAGGTCAGTATGACGGGTATGGCGTCGCGACCGATGAAGACCTCGACCTTGACGGCGATTCACGCGAAGGGCAGAAATATGCGGTTATGGTCGACGGGGATAACCCGGTTCCCGTGTCAGTCCTTCACAAAGACCCTGACGGCAACGATAAGATGCTGATTTCGTTTGTTGGGGATGATATTCAGGGAGTAGTGAAACTAGCGACAGGGGGAGTGGAGACAACTGAGATCAGCCTGAGCGCGGCCACAGTGACCCCGGATTACATCGCCGCGAAAATCGGAGAACTCCCCGGAATCAATGCCGAAGACCTGAAGGTATCAATCTGGCCGGGACGCTGGCTGATTGAATTCGCCGGGGAGCTGTCCGGTTTAGAATTCGATCTGTTCGAAGTGGACATTCTGGAAACGTCGGATTTCGAAGTGCATGTGACAAAGACCGACTTTGCTGATAGTGAAATGGATGCCGACGTGTATTACCCACTACCGATGATTGGCGCGTGGGACGAAGACAACGAAGTGATTAACGACGCCGTCGCGGGCGGATCACTCGGAACGGCTCAATGGTTCCCCGGTGAAGGCTGGGTATCTGATGTGAATGAGTGCCGCGATTACAACGGTGATGAAACCCCGGAGATGACATGAGTGAATGTTGTTGTAAATGCAATATGAGCCTGTTGGCGAATCCCTGCACTCGCGAGGTTTGGGGGTGCAATCGGTGTGTGGCACGTCAGAAGAACACCGGGAAGGTATGGAAGATCGGAACGACTACCGGAATTGTATCGACCCGGCGTGACTTTGGGACACTCGGTCAAAAGCTGTTCTGGGATTTTTTTCCAATACCTGACCCTTGCGTCGAATCAACGAGAGAGCCTTACGTTCAAATCACAGCGGGAGACACAAACGAGGTACAGGTCCTTAGGATTGAAGGCACGCCAGTGGGGGGGAAGGTCGCAACGGGTGGCTACTTCACATTGAAATATTATGGGCAAGTCACCGAGCGGATTCCTTTCAATCCGACAGCCAGTACCATTGAGAGTGCGCTTGCGGCTTTAACCAATATCGGTTCAGGAAATGTGTCAGTGACTGGCGCTGATGGAAGTGGCTCAGCGGGTGGCGAATGGACGGTTAATTTCGTCGGCGAATTGGCAGGAACTGACGTTTGGTTTCTTGAAGCAGATTCCAGCGGCCTGATCGATGTGAGTACCTACGAGCCTGTCCCCGGTTTATCAGAAGCGGATACCAAGCGGGTGAAGTGTGTTTATGGGATCGTGGGTTACAAGAACTATTTGGAATTTCCCATATCGTACAGTTGGTATAAGACGCCCTACGCAGCCGTTGCCGAAGGGGTAGAGCTGATCGTGTATCTGTATTTCCTGAAGGGAACCTGGCGGCTGACGATGCGTTATTCGGATTACGATAGCGGTCCTGGCCTCTTAATCGATTATGCAATCGAAACACTTCGCAGTGTGGCGCATTACACGAGCGAAGAATCCGCCTGCTTTCTCCCCGATGCGGCAGTCTTCACGCTCGACAGTTCGAATACAGTTCTTCAGTATAACGGAATCGACGGGGAGCAATACGGGGACAGTGTGGTGAGCTGGCCGGAAACCGCGACTTTTTCAACTGTCGACGTAGGCGATTTTTTTGACATCGTTCCAATTACACCACCATTATAGATAACATCAATGGCTGACCTGACGATCCTAGAGAAACAGCAACGGTGCCAAGTCTGTCCGAAACGCCGAAATCACTTCTGCAATCAGCACGGTGATGAAGTGCGACGACTGGTTAAGCAGCGTTCGACGTGCGCGGGCTGGGGCAATGTCAAGCAGCCAACCGACCATACCGGTGAACTGGCGGTCATCGCGTGCTACTTCAACCCGAGTGGCTACGAATCGATTAAGGCGAACTACTTTAAGTTCCGTGAGAACCTGAGGGGAGCCGACCTCTTTACAATCGAGTTGTCTTTCGATGGTGAGTTTGTGATTCCGGACGCCCTGCACATCACAGGCAGTGAATCAAATATCATGTGGCAAAAGGAACGGCTGCTGAATATTCTGGTTGAAACATTGCCGGATCGATATAAATCAATCGCGTGGGTCGATGCAGACGTGATCTTTCTGGATCTATCTTGGGCAGAGCAAACGAAAGAAAAGTTACGTGAACTGTCTGTGATCCAGTTGTTTAAGTCAGTTGAGTTGACTGATTCAAGGGGCAAGGTCGTTGAAACGCATCCCGGTGAAGTCTTTCAAAAGCAGAAAAGACCATCGGCCAACATGTACAAGTCTGGTTACGCATGGGCGGCACGTCGCGAAGTGTTTCCGCTTTACGATTTGAACATCATCGGCGGCGGCGACTCGTTTATGATGCACGCTTGGCTTGGGTCTACATTCAGGCCGCGAGTAAGTGAGGCACATAAGGCCGCGTTTGAAGGGTGGGCTTTTAAGCAACGGCAGGAAGTCGAGGGGCGAATCGGGTATTTGCCGATCACGATCCGGCACCTCTGGCACGGCACGAAAGCAAACAGGCGCTACAATGAGCGGGCTTTGTATTTGACCGATAATCAATTTGATCCCCAGACTGATATTCAGATTGACTCAAACGGGCTCTGGGAGTGGTGTAGCGATAAACCAGATATGCACCGTAAATGTAAACATTATTTTGACCTTCGAAATGACGACGGATTAACACCGTCTCGAACAGGGCAGTACTCGCCGATCAGTAATCTGGCAATTATCGCCTGCCACTTCAACCCGTGCGGCTATCGTGCTCCGATTGCGAACTGTAAACGGTTCCTGGAAGAGATCGGGCATCCGGTCACGCTGCTTGAATTGAGTTTCGATGGGACTTTTGAATTCGAGAACTCAATCAGAATCGACGGCAACGAGTCGAATGTGATGTGGCAGAAAGAACGGCTGATCAACATTGGCATTCAGTCTCTGCCGCCTGACGTGGATGCGGTCGCGTGGATTGACGCTGACTTGCTGTTCCTGAATGCCAACTGGTACGAAGACACAAAACGACTGTTGGAATTGCATCAGGTAGTGCAGTTGTTCCAGCATTTAGAATATCTTGGGCCGGATCAAACTGTGATTCGCAGCGTTCATTCGTGGGCGGAAAAAAACAGGCTCGGCTTGAGGGACTACGCACCGGGCGGGGGCGCGCTGGCGGCGCGTCTCGATGCGATTCCCAACGGGATTTACGACAAAGATATTTTAGGAAGCTCTGATACTCAGTTCATCGCCTCGTTAATCCCAGACAACACGTGGATTGAAAGACAATTTGCCAGCATGAAACAACCCTCTGCGGACTTCGCAGCATGGAAACGGGAGCAGCTTACCCTCATGACCTCAGACGTGGGGGTGGTTCCAGGTAAGATCCAGCACCTCTGGCATGGGGCGCGGGAAAACCGGGGCTATGATTCGAGAATCGACATTCTAAAAGACAACGATTTCAACCGTTCAGATATAACGATTGATTCAAACGGGCTGTGGTGCTGGAACAGCGACAAGCCGAACCTGCACAGTGATGTGAAAGCCTACTTCTCAAACCGATTAGAGGACGCTTTGGAATGACCGAAAACACAAATACGGCCCACTATGACCAATTCTACACAGACGGTGATTTCGATTGCGATCCTGGAAATGCTCGGGAATGGCTGCAAACTCGCCTGATCAACTGGTTTCAATTAGAGCAAGGTGACAAGGTTTTAGATCTGGGGTGCGGCAAGGGCCTGCATGCGGCTCTGCTGGCTGATCTTGGTCTACAGGTATTCGGCGTCGATATTTCACCCGAAGGCATCAGGGGAGCCATTGAGCGGGGTTCAGCGGCGACTTTCATACGTGCGAGCGCTTCAGAATTGGATCTGCATTTCGACGAGAATTATTTCGATCTGATTTACTGCAGGGGAATGTCGTGGTTTCATCGCGAATTAGATCAGGTCTGCCCTCAAACGGGCGTGGATGTGCGAGAGAAGATTCCGGATTTCTTCCGTCTCATCAAACCGGGGGGCTTGTTCGTCCTGCAGATTTGCACCGATTTCACAGGCAGCAGGCCAATTGATGGAGTCCATAATAACCGGCTGTCTGATTATATTGACCTCTTCGCGCCACACGGTGAGCTTGTGCATGTGTCAAACTGGCTCGGAACTGGATTGTATGAGGATCAACAAGCCGTCTTAGAGGGCGGCACGGGCATTGTTATTGCCACCAAGGTGACATAATGGAATTTACAACAGACTGGCACACGCACGCCATAGCAAGCTGGAATGAGCATCTCGGACACCTGAAGGGCCAGCCGATCAAAACTCTGGAGATAGGTAGTTTCGAAGGCCGGTCGGCTGTCTGGACGATTGAGAACCTGTTGATCAACTCGCAGTCAACGATTACGTGTGTGGATGTCTGGCCGGTTGCGGAGATTGAACAACGTTTCGATTCAAATATTGTCGAGACCGGGAAGTCAAACCAAGCTGCTAAGGTGAAGCTACCCAGCTATCGCGCATTGAGGCAACTGCCATTAAATCAATTTGATTTCATCTACATCGACGGCCATCACGAGGGATTGAATGTGCTTGAAGACGGGGTGCTGAGCTTCAGACTTTTGAAGCCAAAAGGGATCCTGATATTTGATGACTACCTTTGGGAAAGCGAAAAGGCGAGCATCATGCCTAAACCTGCCATTGACGCCTTCCTGGACCTCTACCAGCACAATCTCAAGATACTCCATGAAGGCTGGCAGGTTATTTGTCAGAAGATACAGTAACCCGATCCGTTTTGGCGTCGTAAACCACAAGATAAATTGTGCCATCACAAATGACTTTGTATCGGTCGCCGTCTTCGAATTAATTTTCTCTTAGCTGCCTAAATTAAGTTCCAGCCTTTGCGGTATTCACGGCGGATGTATTGATCGGATTCCGGGGCGTTTGTCGCGCGCATGGCCTGGGTGTCCCAGTGTAGTTTTTTGCCTGTGCGATAGGCCACGTTGCCCAGGTGGTTGGCTTCGGTGAGCAGGCCCGCGTATTCAAAATTGCAAGTGGTCGGCGCGCCAGTTTTACAGGCGTGAATCCATTCGGCGTGATGTCCCAGCGATTTCGGAATGGAAGGCGTCGGGGGTTTGAAGTCGGCGAATTCGTTTTCCGGCAACAGGACGTGTTTACCGTAATCGGAAAGTAACATGCCTTTTTCGCCAACAAATAACACGCCGTTCGCCCACTGAGGGATCTTACCTTCTTCCCAGAGTTTGGGTTTGTTCGTACCCTGATACCAGCCGACGGTAACGGGGGGCATATCGCCGCGTTGGCCGTATTCATAGACGGCCTGCATGGACGCCGGCGCGATTTCTTTTTGAATCGGCGGGCCTTCCGCTTCAATGGTGAGGGGGTGATCAAGTTTCAAAGCCCAAAATGGTAAATCAATCCAGTGACTGCCCAGGTCGGACATCGTTCCGTTTCCGAAATCCCACCAGCGATACCATTTGGGGCCGGGGAAATACATTTTATTGAAGGGACGTTCGGGTGCAGGTCCCAACCAGAGATCCCAGTCCAGTCCTTTAGGAACCGGATCGGAGTGGCTCGGGCGTCTATCAGAATAGACGATGTCCTTGGCTTTGCGGGCTTCTGCTTCGGAGGGCTGCCACCCCCAGGCGCGGGAAACCCAAACATGTGCTTCCTGAACGGGCCCGATGGCCCCGGATTGAATCAACTCGACCACGCGACGATAGTTCTCACCGGCATGAATTTGAGTGCCCATCTGCGTGGCGACATTTGCTTTGCGTGCTGCTTCCCGAATGACGCGGGCTTCCCAGACACTGTGGGTCAGCGGTTTTTCACAGTAGACATGTTTTTTTAGTTGGAGTGCCGGCAGTGTTGCGAAGGCATGTGTATGCTCACAAGTGCTGACCACGACGGCGTCGAATTTGTCGGCATGATCGTAGACCTCGCGGAAATCCTTGAATTGTTTCGCTTGCGGGTGACTTTGTCCGGCACGGAACAGGTTCTGTTCGTTCACATCACAGAGCACGGTGATATTTTCAGAGGAGACAGACCTCAGATTACTGCCGCCTCGTCCTCCGGAACCAATGATGGCAATGTTGAGTTTTTCATTCAGATTTCTGCCACGAACAATTGCAGGAGCACCAAAGCCGATGGCAGCTGCAGCGGAGGCTGATGTTGCCAAAAAACGTCTGCGGTTGATTGAGGAATGAGTATTGTCTGCTTTACCGGGTTGATCTTGCACAGTGAGCCCTCCGCATTTGGAATATCAATTTACCATCTAGCCACGTTTCTGATTACTTAACTATATTTAACTATGGCAAGATTGGCGGGGCATGGCAAGACAAAACGCAGGGTTCACGGAAAATCCAGGTTGAACTCAAGTTTGCTTATGAATCTGATTCACACGAACATTGAGGACAAGTGTCTGTGTCGTCCTGATTAATAAAGTGATGATGGCATGCTATGCAGACCGCAATTTGACCGGGGAATTCTTCCAGCAGATTGAGATAATCGATAATCTGGCTTTCAATTTCACTGACGCCGATGACTGCCTGGCTGAGATACAGGACTTCATGGATTAACGCTTCCGTTTCTGTCGCGTAGGCTGTCTGTTGCTGATCTGGCTGCTTACTGCCTCGCGACAGTTGGCCGGTTCGTATATTTGCTTCGACTGACCAGAGATGACCGGCCCGCCAATGTCCCTTGCTGTCCTGCTGTAAAAAGACTTCCACACGATTTGTTTCCGGTCCGGTAACAGGAATGCGGACGATGTTTGTTTGACCTGCTGTGGAAGACGCGCGTGGTGATTGTTGCGTCTCTTGAATTTCGTGATTGAGAGACACTTCCTCCGTAGATTCTGTTTCCGCTCCTTTAGACGACGATGTTTCAATCACAGAACCGCATGATTCGCATAGCTGATGAAGTAGCAGTGTTTGTTGTTTGCGGATAACGCTTCTTTGACGTTTCGTATTTTTTATTTGATGGCGAAGTTGTTTCAATGATTGTTCTGCCTGATATAACTGGGGAGTCAATTGTGTTAACTGCCGAGTGATCTTTGAGAGTGTTTGTGGGTCTTCATTTTCGCGAGAACGGGGAGTACTTTCTTCGGGAAAGTGCAATGTTTCGCCACGATGCCAACGGCAGTAGGCTTTTCGCCAAAGGTGCCAGGCACTCGTGTCGAACAGATAGGGATTGTCTGTGATGGGGATTTCTGCTTCATACTCATTGATCGCTTGTTCAATAATGCTTTCTTGAGGTTCAGCCGATAAGTTGCCACTCATTTCCAGTAACTCATTTTCCATGAATGCGGGTAGAGAGGCAAATATTTCCCGGTATGCTTCGTCGGCATCAACGCCGTCATTGATCCAGGTTTGAAGATCGCTACGCTGTTCTGTGGTTAATTGAACAACGCGGTCCTGACTGAATTCGATACCCCATTCGGCGAGCTGACCGCTAATCGTTTGACATTCTTTAGAAATAAAATCTGATTGTGTAGTCTGGTTTTGCATCGACGTAGAATCCTTGTATTTTGAAGGTGATGAATTATCAGTGAGGCCGGGTTGCTTGCTGACGACGCTGTTATGCACTGTTGACGGCGTAGGTCGCGGTTCCCTGTTGGCATTGTTTGAGAGAGAGTTTTGCTCCCTCTGTCAAAATGGAGACGGGCAGATAGTCTCCAAGTATCTCGAAAGAGACTTCATCGGGAAGCAGGCATTCCTGTTTCGAGACCGATGTCGATCCATAAGGCACGGAGATCACGTCCTGGGTGGTTGCGTTTTCCAGTTCGGTGAGAGCCTGCTGCTCGACATGTTTCAAATCTTCCCAGGCTTGATCCGCCATTGAGAACGGTCCCTGGCTGTTAATCGTAGCTTGATGCAGCGATTCAAAAGATTGAATGGTGTCTCGCCAGCCTACGACGGCCGCTTCATACGATTGGGCCATCGAATGACAGACTTCGGCTTCTTCCAAGTCGCCTTTCAACCGTTCAAGTTTCGATTTTTCCTGATTCAATTTCCGCGCCAGATTGCAGATCTGGTGCTCCTGTTCGAGTCGCTGCTTGTTGTAGTGTTTCACATCTGTTCCCGCTTCGTCCGATGTCAGCCCTTCGTATTCATCTTCGATCGTTAACAGGTTGGAGTAGCTGCGTTTCAACGCTTCGGGAAATTCTGAACTTCTTTCATTCGCGGCTGTTTGTTTTTCCGAAGATGTTCCCGATTCGTTTGAAAATGGCAACAGACTGTGGTTTTCATTGATTTCAGATACGTGATCCATTCCTGGCATTCCCGTTTGATTTGTGGTTATGAATTCAAAATCAGTGTCACGAGTGTTTGTAATGAGTGCGGTCTTAGTTCATCCGCGACCACTCTCAAACGTCTTTGCGAATTTCTCCCATCGTGTCGGGTGCGATCAATTCCAGTGTCACACTACGATTTTCCACACTGACACAACCAAGGTAGATCTCGCCTAAGCAGCTGGCTTCCCCAGGTGTGAGCGTGATAAATTGAGTAACTGGCTCGGCAATTAAAGTGATACCGCGCGAGAGATAGTGATCGCGTTTGATCCAGCCTTTGCGTTCCAATGCACGTAGATGGCACATGACGCCATTGGAAGATCGAATTCCGAATTGGTCGCCAATTTCCCGCACCGTTGGTGAAAGACGCTGCTGTGTGATTTCCTGTCTAATGAACGAGTAGATGGCGTGTTGTTTTTCGGTCAGTTTTTGTCGTGTGAGTGGCTCCGTCGTTTTCATTGTTTTCGCTTCCTGTATTGAACTGATTTGATGTGCGTTACGTGAGGAATTATAGCGGTAAAAATGCGTTCTCTTTTTTTCAGAAGGTGCCTCAAAACAGTGGAAAGACAAACGCAGCCTGTAGTCGCTGCGTGCCGAATTTTTGCGCCGAAATCCGCCACTTGACACCGGAAAAAGATCAGATTTTTTTATTTTTATGGCGTGTGAAATCCAAATCAGCAGAGGACATGAGAAATCTTGCCGGTCACGTGAAGGAAATCGGCATGTCTGTCGCGATGCAAGACGCTGCCAATTTCACGGTGTGGAATTCAGAGCGGGAATTTGGGAAATCTTCAGATTCCCGTTTGTGAACATTCTTTACTTTGTTTACAATATCAAGTCCTCTAGCTCTGATTCCTTAATCCAGCGTAGCTAACTGCTTATTTTCCTACCCGATAAAGGTACTTGCCGTGAATCAACAATCACTTCGCAGATTCGTTTTGAGTTGTTCGACTGCCATGTTGCTATTGTGTTTTGTTGACTCCGGATTTACTCGAGCAGAAGATCTACCACGCGTTCCCGAAGGTTTCAGTATCGAACGCGTCACGAACAGTGAGCTGACGAAATACCCGATGATGGCGGGTTTTGATGATCGCGGCCGACTGTTCATTGCCGAAAGTTCCGGAGAAAATACACGGGCTCCTCAATTGATCAAGGAGCCGAAAAGTATGATCCGTATGCTGGAAGATCGGGACGGCGATGGCCGGTTTGATAAAAGTACAGTCTTTGCTGACAAGCTGACGCTGCCGATGGGGGCGCTCTGGCACGATGGTTCTTTATACGTTGCCAGCCCACCGAATATCTGGCGGCTTACCGATCACGATGATGATGGTGTCGCCGACGAACGGAAAATTATTGTCGATTCATTTGGGTTTTCGGGAAACGCGGCCAGTATTCATGGTTGTTTTCGTGGACCAGAGGGTCGCCTGTATTGGTGTGATGGCAGGCACGGGCATGAGTTTAAAGACAAAGCAGGAAAGGTGACCAGCAAAGGTCTGGCGGCGCGGATCTTTTCCTGCAAGCCTGATGGCTCCGATATCGAAGTGCACTGTGGTGGTGGTATGGATAATCCCGTCGAGATTGATTTCACTCCGGAAGGGGAAATGATTGGTTCTGTCAATATCCTGATGACGCGTCCTCGTGTGGATTGTCTGGTACACTGGCAGGAAGGGGGCGTTTATCCTCACTACGAAGACTGTGTCGCGGAATTCAAACGCACGGGTGACCTGCTGGGGCCGATTACCCGGTTCGGGCATGTTGCTGTTTCCGGAATGTTGCGTTATCGTTCTACCCAGTTTGGGCCTGAGTATCAGGGAAATATTTTTACTTCTATCTTTAATACGCATAAAGTCATTCGCTCGCAACTTGTTCGCAGTGGAGCGACGTTTGAAACCAAGGAAGAAGACTTTCTGGTTTCGGATGACCCCGATTTTCATCCGACTGATGTGATTGAAGATGCTGACGGCAGCTTGCTTGTGATTGACACCGGGGGCTGGTTCCGCATTGGCTGCCCGCAGTCGCAGATTTCCAAGCCGAACATTCATGGTGCTATCTACCGCATTCGTAAAACAGGCACACCGGCTCTGCAGGACCCTTATGGTTTAGCATTAGACTGGAATTCACTTTCCCCCAATCGGCTACTGCAACTGTTGAACGATACACGTCCTTTCGTCCAGCAAAGGGCCATTGATCAATTAGCAAGCGCCGGGGATATCGCGGTCCCGCTACTTGCCAAAGTGGTCAGTTCACCGGCAGGTTCTTTTTATAACGATACCAGCAAGCGGAATGCGGTTTGGACGCTGACGCGTATTGGCAGTAAAAAAGCTCGTTCCGCGATCCAGAGGGGACTCAACTCTTCCGAAACCGTACAGATGACCGCCGCAAAGAGTTTAGGAACACTGCGTGACTCACATTCGATCCAGCAATTATCCCAGAAGGTCAAAGAGGGAAAACCAGCGGTTCAGTGCAGTGCTGCTACTGCGTTAGGACGCATTTGTGAAGCGGGCCGCCGTGGTTCTGTTTCAGAGAACGAATTGCAAACGGTGATTGAATCACTGTTCCATGCCATGAAAACGGGGTCCCCTGATCGTACTTTGGAGCATGCGTTGATCTACGCGATGATTCGCATTGACCAGCGTGATCTGGTTCTGGCTGGTTTGAGTGATCCCAGTCCCGCTGTACGTCGGGCCGCTTTGATTGCCCTGGACCAAATGAATTCCGGAAAACTGACGCGTGAACTGGTCACTCCGTTACTGGATACCGATGATCCCGCACTCCAGAAGGAAGCACTCACAATTATCGGCGAACACGAAGGCTGGGCCGGCGAAACATTGAGCTTGTTGAAAACGTGGTTGAATGATGAGAGCCTGAGTGAAGAACGAGCCGCAGTTTTGCGTGGATTTTTGATCGCCCAGTCGGCTGATCCCGAAGTGCAGACTTTAATCGCCCAATCATTGAGCAATTCTCAAACATCGCAGTCAGCCAAGAGCATTTTACTGGAAGTCATTCAGCGATCTGCTTTGAAAGAGTTTCCGGTTGTCTGGCGAACTGCGTTAGAACAAACGTTAAAGACGGCAAGTCCCGAATTGCAAATTCTGGTTGTGCGAATAGCACAGACACATGATCTCCCAGATCTGAATGAACTGTTGAAATCACTGGCTCTGGATCAAAAGCAGCCTGCTTCACTGCGGATTGAATCCTTATCGGCTATCAGCTCTAAATTGAATCAAGTCGATCAGAGTACGTTCGATTTTTTGATGTCACGCATGAATGAAAATTACCCGCCCTTGGATCGCTTGGCCGCAGCGCGGGCACTGGCAGGTTTGCCTCATTCTAAAGATCAGTTGATTCAACTTTCCAAACAATTAGATGCACCGGGGCCCCTCGCTTTGCCTGTATTGATGAGAGCTTATGCGAAGAGTATTGATGAAGGAGTCGGGCTGGCGTTGATCACAGGCTTGAATGGTTCGTCGGCTGCCACGAATCTCTCAGCAGATGAACTGGCGAGTCTGTTACAGAAGTATCCGGCATCGGTTCAGAAAGCAGCAGCGCCGTTGTTGAAAAAACTGGGCGTAGATCTGGCGCAGCAGAAAGCACATCTGGAATCACTCAAACCTTTGTTAACGGAAGGTCGATTAGAAGCAGGCAGAAAGATTTTCTTTGGTAAGAAAGCAGCTTGTTCTGGCTGTCATGCTGTGGAAGATCTGGGCGGTAAGGTCGGACCCGATTTGACACGCATTGGTGCGATTCGAACAGGCACTGACCTGTTGGAAGCCATCGCGCTGCCCAGTGCAAGTTTTGCCCGCGGGTATCGTTCCTATCTGGTGGTGACCGATGAAGGGAGAATCTATACCGGTGTGATCAGTCGCGAATCGACGGACACTGTTTACCTGAGAACAGCCGACCTGTCAGAGGTGCGAATTGCCCGTGATGAGATTGAGGTGATGAAAGAATCACCAACGTCAATCATGCCCAAAGGGCTCGAGCAGCGATTGACACCTCAAGAAATTCGCGATTTGCTTGCTTACCTGCAGAACCGCAAGTAAAGTAGAATCAGAGGTTATTCTGAATTTTACTTACCGTTAAAGGTTGCGCTATGCTTCATGGTTCTCTTGCGTTGCGAGTGTTGTTCTGTCTCATACTGACAGTGAATCTTTTATTTGCTGCTGAAACACAGGCAGCTGAAAAGCAAAAGCGACCGAATATTCTGTTTGCGATTGCCGATGACTGGGGTTGGCCGCATGCGGGCGCTTATGGTGACCCGGTGGTGAAAACACCCACGTTTGATCGTCTCGCCCGTGAAGGAGTGCTATTTCAACATGCGTACGTCTCGTCGCCTTCCTGTACGCCTTCCCGGGGCGCCATTCTGACGGGCAAATATCATTGGCAGTTGGAAGCAGGCGCGAATCTGCATTGTATTTTTCCGGACAAATTTGAAACGTATCCGGAAATTTTCAAAGAACACGGTTACCAGGTCGGCTATACCGGCAAAGCGTGGGGGCCGGGACGTACGGAGTCACGCTCGCGCGAACTGGCGGGTAAACGATTTAATAACTTTCAGGACTTTTTGAATCAGCAAGACCAGGGAACGCCCTTTTGTTTCTGGTTAGGCAGCAGCGATCCTCACAGGCCGTATGCAGCAGGCTCAGGAGCAAAGAGTGGTATGGATCTTTCAAAAATCAAGCTGCCTGCCTGTTTCCCTGACGCTCCCGAAGTGCGGAGTGATGTTGCCGACTATTACTGGGAAGTGCAGCGGTTTGACAAACTGGTGGGAGACGCACTGGCATTGCTCAAACAAAAGGGCGAACTGGATAACACGATCATTTTCATGACCGGCGATCATGGCATGCCTTTCCCACGCGGAAAAAGTTGTTTGTACGATACCGGCACGCGTGTGCCTCTGGCAGCGCGGTGGCCTGCGAAAATTCAGGCGGGACGGAGCGTGACCGATTTTGTGAGTCTGGTCGATTTGGCGCCTACCTTTTACGATGCAGCCGGGATCACGATTCCTGCGGATGTTACCGGACGCAGCTTGATGCCGGTTCTGTCGAATTCCAAATCGGGACGCGTGAGTGCAGACCGAGGTGAGATCTATTTCGGAAAAGAACGGCATGTGCCTTCCCAGGAAGCGCCCGACATGGGCGGATATCCCTGCCGTGCCGTTCGCACAGATGACTTTCTCTATATTCATAATTTCCGACCAGATCGCTGGCCTGCGGGAACGCCCAAATATCAAAAGGCAGCGATTTCCGGAACCTGGTACGGAGATTGTGACAATGGACCGACCAAAAGTTATATGGTTGAGCATAAAGACAAAGATGCGAACCATCGTCGCCTGTATGAGTTGGCGTTTGGCAAGTTGCCCGCTGAAGAACTGTACGATCTGCGCAACGACCCCGATCAATTGAAGAACGTCGCTCAGGAGCCGATGTATCGAACCATCAAGCAGCAGTTGGCGGAAAAATTACATCAGCAGTTGTTGGCCACACATGATCCTCGCGAGTTGGGGCAGGGAGATGAACTGGAAAAATATCCTTATTTAGGTGGCGGACCGAAGCATCCAAGCCAGGAAGTTAAACGGAAAAAACGGGGTAAGAAGAAAGTCGCGAAGTAAGCAACGCAGATTGAAATTTCTGTGCGTTACCGAAGGCGCATTATTCCTCTTCACTGGCTGTTTCCCTTGTCTGTGACCTGCCTGAATTTGGGAAGGAAATCCAAATGCAAACTTTGGTTCGAGAAGCACCAATCAGGATTTGGGGTGTTTGTAGATGACAGGGGCATCTTGGTGACAAGTCTTTCCAGATACTCGTCTGATAGAACCGCTATTTAGCACCTGCGATACCGAACTCTTGTCTGTTAAATGAGATACGTGTTGATTACATCCACAGAACAGCCGGTAATTAGAATCCAAAAAGTAGAATTTTCTGTTCGACTCTCAATTCAGATGATGCGAGTTTAGCGATTGTGCCGATTAGATAGATGTTGCCGATTGCCGAGCTGGGTTCGTGCGCAGCGTTACAAGTTTCATTTGATGAATGGAGAACTACGCATGAGTGGTATTGAATCAATTAATAGTAATGCGTCTATTCACCAGAGCATTCAGTCTTCACAGGTTAATTCAACAGAAGAGACCGAGCCAAAAAGTTCTGGTCGGTTTGAAGCACGAATCAACAATGCACTTCAGGAAGCTGGAATCGACTCGGAAACTGCTGAAGCACTCAAAGCCGATCTTAAGGCAGCATTTGAAGAATTTCGCTCTTCTGGTGGACATGACCCGGCTGAATTGAAATCGGCAATTGATTCGGTTTTCGCTAAGTACGACTTGAATGCAGAAGACATTCTCGGGACACGCGCCAGTCAAGCCGGGTTTGCTGGAGCTGGCGGAGAGCTATCGAGTTCTGCAACAAATATTTCCAGTTTGCTGGAAACCTTATTTAATCAAAAAGAGGAAAGCGGCGCACTCTCTGCTGATAATTTGCTAGATGGCTTGATCGGACTCGATGCTACAGTATGACTGTCAGTAAATTTCACTAAGGATTCCGTTTGAAGCCATGATTGTATTTCATTCCGGTTCCTGATCCAGCTTTTTGGGTTTTTGATTGGGACGCTGATCGGTTTGTGCTGCCTGATAGAGTTGCTCGATGAATTCGTCGCTCATGCCCGTTTGCTTGCGGCCTTCGCGGTTAAACGTGTCGCCGATCGATAGAGCCGCGCGAACCGGCCAGTGCAGGTGTTGTTCATAGGCTTCCCAGTCCGAGAGGTGGTCCGGTTTCAGTTTACGGAGCCAATGCAAGCCGAAAGCGACGTGCTGAATTTCATCACGGTAGACCACTTTCATCAGCGCGGCACTGCGTTGGTCTCCCACATCGAGGAAATATTGTTCGAACTCCAGCGTATGGTCGAGATTACGTCCTTCAAATGTCAGCGGGAGCCCAGCTAAATAATCGAGAACGCTTTCATAACTGAGGGCTTTCTTCCAGATGTAACAGTTCACAGGCAGGCTGCCAAACTCAAGGCCGAGAACCGATGCGCGTTCTTTGTGCATGCGGGTGTGGCGTTGTTCGTCAGCCATGATTTTACACATGCCCTGGCGAAATTCTGTGGGGGCATCGGGGAACGCGCACAGAATGTAGGCCATCACTTCCAGCGCCTGAAGTTCATGGTTGGCCATGATGTGGTGCGCGAGTGCCCGTTTCTCCTGTTCTACCAATGCAGATGGTTTCGGCATCGCAGGTGCCTTGCGGGGTGGTGCAAACTGCAGGTTTGCCGGGCGTATCGGTTCTTTGATGCGTAATGGCTCGCCCGGCTGCTCGTCAGTGAAACTCTCAGGAGCAGCAACCAGTTTTTCTTCCAGTGAGTCACTGAGCAGGACTCGTTCTGCAAATTCGCGAATTTCCATATGCAATGTTAGTTTGTTTCTGGGGGATTGTATTGAGCTCGAAAGAGGGCGACGCAGCCAATGACTTTCAGTTCTACGTCAGTATATCGACTTGCGAGTTGAGATTGTAACTCATCCAGACTATCTGCAGAGTTGCTGAAGATTTGTTTTTGGTTGTAAACCTGCATTAAACGCCGGGCGGCGAGACGACGGGGCACCCCCGCATGCAAAATGGTGGAGCCGGAAATGATGGCGCCCGGATTCAGCCAGGGAGCTAAATGATCAAACAGAGTTGCTTTCGATGAAAGGTCGCCGGGCAGGCAATGGAGTAGATAGTTCAGGCTGGCAGAATCAAAGCGCGCTGTTTGCTCGGGAAGAGGCTGCAGAATATCCGCCTGATAGATTTCCGGGGTATAGCGGCCAGCGCGCTTGGCCGTCGCTTCCAGACTATTGGGGTTCAAATCAAGCAGGCCGAGTCTGACTTTGGAATCTGGAAACGTGCAGCGATCAAGGTAGTATCCGGTACCGACGCCGACATCCAGATGATTGGAACTCAGACCTTGATTCAACCAGCGCAGGATATTTTTCGTGCGACATTTCCAGATCAGCGAGTTTGAGATTCCCAAGACCCACAGATCGTAGACCGACAATAATTTTTTTGAGTAGACCGCTTGACCAGCGATGCTCTCTTCAGGGGCAGTATTCATTGTGAGAGTGTAATCGAATGCGTCTCGTTTTTGAATCCCATTCAGCCTGTGGCTCTCACCAGATAACCTCCCGGCAGCCGTTTGACCACTTTTCGCATTTCCAGAATGGTGAGCGTGGACAGAATGCGTGAAGAATCAAGACTACTGGATTGTACAATTTCGTTTAAATGCTGTGGCTCCAGAGTGACCAGATTCAGGATGTCCCTTTCAAATTCGCTTAAAGATAGTTCACGGGGAGTATGCACTTCGCGGCTTTGCGCAGTCATTACGGGTGTCTTCGCCGGGCCGAGGCCTTCCAGAATGTCTTCCACACTTCGAATGAGCATCGCGCCGTCTCGAATCAGATCATGACAGCCGGCGCTGGCGGGGTGATCGATACGGCCGGGAACCGCGAAGACTTCACGCCCCTGTTCATAAGCGTGACGCGCGGTGTGGAGCGCGCCACTTTTGCGACCTGCTTCGATCAGTACCACTCCCATCGAGAGGCCACTAATGATGCGGTTTCGTTGAGGAAACAAGCCGGCAACCGGCGCCTGATCGAGCGGGAATTCCGTGACGAGTGCACCCTGTTTGGCAACTTCCTCAGCTAAGTTCTGATGCTCGGGAGGGTAGATATGCGAAAGGCCGGTTGCCATCACAGCGATGGTTCTTCCACCCGCTTTGAGTGCTCCCTCATGCGCGGCTCTGTCAATGCCCCGAGCCAGACCACTGACAATTGTAATGCCGGCGCGCGCCAAAGCGCCGGCGATTTTTTCTGCCTGTTGTAGTCCATAATGGGTACATTTTCGCGAGCCGACGATGGCGACTGCCAATTCGTCTTGTGGGAGCAGACTTCCTTTGCAGTAGAGCAGAGAGGGTGGGTCCGGCATTTCTTTCAGCAGGGAAGGATAATTGTCTGCCTCTTCAAATAGAATTTGGTACCCGAATTCTCGACAGCGTTTTAGTTCGTCTTCAGCGGTGGACTTGGCAGATCGATAAATGATCGCGTCCGCGAGTTTGGTACCGATGCCGAGAACATTCAATAATTCCTGCCGTGGTGCGTTCAGGATTCGAGAGGGGGAACCGAATTGTTCCAGCAACGTTCGACGAATACGCGGACCGACTCCGTGAATCAGATTTAATTGAATCTGATCGAGAAGCAATTGCTCCGTTTCGGGCAGTGATTCACCCATCCGCTCAAGCCTCATTGATTATTTCGCAAAAAGAATGCCGTTCACGAACGTACATGCTCTCATAAAAGTTATGAAAAAACAACTAAGAACGGCTGCCAATCTTCTGGAAGCCGGTTCTCACGCTTGACAGCAGCAGTGGTCAGTCTCTAAACACGAGGCACACCAACGTCAACTCAGTCAAAGGTCAAGCTTATGCTGGACAAGATATTTTTCATTTTTGCCTGCATCATCATTCCGGTTTTATGGGGAGTGATTGTGAACTGGATCTTCAATCAGTGGCAGGATCGCTCGAACGATCACTCTGACGATGATTATATCTTTCCTGACTATCAAATCTGAGGTGGCACGCCGATGGGCTTTGGATGGATCGATTTTTTACTGATTTCTTCAGCGGGGGGACTGATTGGTTTCCTGGCGGGAATGTTTGGTGTGGGCGGAGGGTTTCTGCTGGTCCCCATGTTGCATATTGTGCTGGGCATTCCGATGGAACTGGCGGTTGGTGCGAGTGCTTGTCAGGTGTTGGGACCTGCGACGACCTCGCTGCTGGCGCGAAAAATCAAACCCCGTGATTTATTTTTTCCGTTGGTCATCACCGGAGGCCTGTTACTGGGTGTCATCATCGGGACCAGTATTCTGGAACATGCCAAAAATTTAGCAGCCATTACAATCAACGGAAAGACCATTGTCGTCGCGGAACTGGTAGTGCTGGTATTGTATTTCCTGATGTTATTCGGGCTGGGGATCCTTTCGTTAAAAAGTGCCAGCCGTACTGATTCCGAACTCGGCGATGCACTCCTGAAAGATCGATTGCAGATTCCACCTTTGGCGCGGTTTCCCAATTTGTTTGAGGGGTCACTTTCAATTCCCGTCATCGCCTGGTTTGGGTTAGGGCTGGGTTTGGTCTCGGGGCTGTTGGGCATCAGTGGTGGAATCCTGTTATTGCCTACTTTGATCTTTGGATTGGGGATTCCCACGCATCGCGCGATTTCCTGTAGTCTGGTAATTGTCTGGATTGTGGCGTTTCAGTCGACAGTGGCGCACGCCTGGCATGGAAATATCAGCATCGGTATTGTGATCGCGCTGCTTGTGGGGGGGACCGTGGGGGCACGCTTAGGGTCCGACCTGAACGCCCGGCTCAAAGGCTTGCAGTTAAGACGACAGTTTGGCTGGTTATTACTGTCGGTGGCTCTTATGATTGGGGCGCGTCTGGTGTTTCTGCTGGCCGGATAAAAAACATCACAAGAGGGAGAGAATTCAATGGCAAACAAATCCATTCTGTTTTTAACAGGCGATTATGTAGAGGACTATGAAATCATGGTCCCCTTTCAGGCACTGCAAATGGTGGGTTATCAGGTCGATGTCGTTTGCCCCGATAAAAAAGCCGGCGAAATCATTCGGACAGCGGTACATGATTTCGAAGGGGATCAGACCTATTCCGAAAAACGAGGTCACAACTTTACTCTGAATGCTTCTTTTGCTGACGTGAATCCCGACGATTATACCGGGCTGTTAATTCCTGGCGGACGGGCTCCCGAATACATTCGCCTCAATGAGCGCGTGTTGGAGATTGCGAGACAATTTTCCGAAGCGAATAAACCGATTGCCGCCATCTGTCACGGTTTACAATTATTAGCGGCGGCTGGAGTTTTGAAAGGTAAGCGCTGTACTGCGTATCCCGCCTGTGCTCCCGAAGTCAATCTGTCGGGTGGCACGTATGTTGAGACACCCATTGACGGCGTTCACGTGGATGGTAATTTTGTCTCAGCGCCTGCCTGGCCCGCCCATCCGCAGTGGCTGGCTGCCTTTCTGGATGTGTTGGGTACGAAAATTGAGTTGTAATCTAAGCTGACCATGAGTCGTTGAATCCTTCTGAATTCGGAGAAACATGATGTCTTGTTGTTCTTTCAACTGGTCTACCATTGGAGCGGTTCTGGCAGGCTTCGCTGTGATTCTGGGAGCATTTGCCGCTCACGGAATTGATGGATATTTCGCAGAGAAATATGAGGGACAGGTCAAAACCGTGGGAGGTGTCGAAGTGCCGGCGTCTCAGAAATATCTGAACGACTTTAAAACCGGTGCAGAGTATCAAATGTATCATGCGCTGGCTTTAATGCTGGTCGGTTTTGCAGGACTGACTTCACAAAAGAAAAAGCTGTTGAACATCGCGGGCTGGTGTTTTCTGTTGGGGATTATTTTATTCTCCGGCAGTCTTTACGTTTTAACTTTGAGCGGTCAGACTTTCTGGGGAGCGATTGCGCCGATTGGGGGCACGCTGTTCATCGTAGGCTGGTTTACGCTTGCTGCAGGAATCTGTTCCTGTGGAAGCGGCTCCTCTGATGTGATTAGTGGCCCTGAAACTCCCTCCGCTACATGATGCCAACCTTACTTGGCAGATAATTTTATGAAATGATCTAAACGATCATTCCCACCTTATTTCAGGATTGATGAACTCATGTTGATTTTTGATGCACACCTCGATATGGCCTGGAACGCCTGTGAATGGAACCGAGATCTGGAATTGCCCGTCAGTGAAATTCGAAAGTTTGAAAGGCAGTTCGAAAACATAATCCCCGGCGAAGCTACGGTCTCCTGGCATGCACTGCGAAAAGGGGGCGTAGGCATGACCATTTCCACGTTGCTGCCCCGTTTGCATCGTAAAGATGCGGCTTTGACGCACTTTCAGTCAAGAGAAGCCGCCTATGGTGTGGCAATGGGACAATTGGCCTATTATCGTGCGATGACAGCAGCTGGGGTATTAAGAGAAATTCCTGACAGTGAGACTTTAAAGAGTCATGTCGCGGAGTGGGAAGCCAACGAAACGGAAGCGCGTTCAGAAGGCAGTACGATTCCGATTGGTTTCATCTTGAGTATGGAAGGTGCGCCGCCGATTCTGTCTCCGGAACAGATTGAAGACTGGTATGATGCGGGCTTGCGGATTTTAGGACCCGCGCATTATGGGCCAGGCCCTTATTGTTTTGGAACGGGCAGTGAAGGCGGGCTCAAGGAGCAAGGCCCGGCCTTACTGAAAGAGATGGATCGGGTGGGGATGTTACTGGATGTCACTCATTTGGCAGATCAGTCGTTCTGGGAATCGCTGGAGGTTTTTCAAGGCCCTGTTCTGGCCAGCCATCATAACTGCCGTTCGCTGGTCAATGCAGACCGTCAATTGACCGATGAGCAAATTAAGGCACTGATTGAACGCGGTGCTGTGATTGGTTGTGCCTTCGATAACTGGATGATTAAACCGGGCTGGACGATTGGTGTTTCTGATCCGACGACGACTTCTGTCGCAGATATTGCTAACCACACCGACCACATTTGTCAGATTGCCGGCAATGCGAAACATTGTGGGTTGGGAACGGACCTGGATGGCGGATTTGGCAAGGAACAAACGCCTCACGACTTGGATACGATTGCCGATCTGGAAATGTTCGCAGGCATTCTCGAGAAGCGGGGATATAGCCAGGAAGATATCAAAGGGATTATGTCCCAGAACTTCGTCGACTTCTTTCTCAAGGCATTGCCCGACGCTTCGGTCTGACATTCGTCCAAATCGCTCAAGCTAAATTACGCCGTATCTTATTGAATATCAATGGGATACGGCGTTTTTTGTTTTTTGCTCGGATTCTTTTTGAAAATGTTTCAAGAATGGAGTGTGGAGGGCGAATAACTGTCTGTGACGTGGCCGATCGGTTTGGCCTACGGTTCCGAATCGAAATTTAGTTGTTGCAAGAGGGAGTCTGGACAATGGTATTTATGTGTAAAAAATTTGTGATAGGTGCTGCAGTGCTGGCCACACTGGGAACCTTCGTATTTGGCCGTGATGTTGTGAGCTATGTAAAGACGGCCGGTAATTCTGTGAGGCAGGCGGTGAAAGCAGAAGTCCCCGTTGATTTTGAAGTCGACCGGGCACGCAAAATGGTGGAGGATCTAGTGCCGGATATTCGGCGTTGCATGCACGTGATTGCCGAGCAGCAGGTTGACGTAGAAACGCTGCAGAGCGAGATTCATGAATCGGAGCTGGCGATGCAGCAGCAGAAGGATGCGATGTTTACTCTGCGTTCCGATTTGGAATCAAATGAGACCGAATTCGTGTATGCCAGTCGCACTTACTCCAAAGACGAGATTCGTTCTGATCTGGCACAGCGGTTTGATCGTTTCAAAGTCGCGACTGATACCGTCAAGCGAAATTCACAGATTTTAAAAGCACGCGAAAAAGCATTGGATGCCAATCGTGAGAAGCTTGAAAACATGCTGTCTGCCAAGATGGATATGGAAGTCCAGATTGAACAGTTGGAAGCGCGATTGAAATCAGTCCAGGCGGCTGAGACCGTCAGTAATCTGGAAATTGACAATTCACAGCTGACACGAGCTAAGAGTCTGATTAAAGACTTGAATAAACAGCTTGATGTGAAAGAAAAACTTCTGGATGCAGAAGGGAAGTTTACTGGCCTGATTCCCGTTGATACTAAAGTTCAGGAAAAACGGGATGTGGTTAAGCAAATGAATGAGTATTTCAAAGTAAAGTCCGGCGACCGAGTCGTTGTGCAATAAGATTTTAAGCGTGGAGATGATGTAATGGCGCGAGTGGTGGCAGGTAGTTTTCGTTTTCGAACGAGGCTGCCTGCCCCGTGCCCGTTTTTGAAACAGATCAAAAAAACGAATTCTATGAGACCAATTCCTGGAATCAAATGTTAAGATAAAGTGTGCAATCGTATTTCGATTTGCGTCATGTCGCGGCCATCCACAGGAGAATGATTTTGGGTTTCTTCACTTCGCCATCAAAAGAGGAACAGCAGGCTCAATCAGCGAAATTCATCGCCGGTTCGAGCTATTTGTTGTGGATTGATGGGGTGGGGACGTTTCTCGTCTATTTACAGGAAACGCTACGGATTGGCGGACCGGGAGAGCCGGCAGTATCAGGTGGCCTGGGTTCGGCGGGGGCCGATCTATCGTTACTGGCAAATCTGTCACGCCATCATGCTTCGATTACGCGATCCGGCGAAAGCTATTTTCTGGAAGCGAAGGCTCCCGTTTACTGTAATCAGCGACCTGTGAACGATCGCGTCTTGCTGACGGATCAGGCAGAGCTTAGACTGAATACAGAAACGGTGATCACATTTCGTCAGCCCACAGTGCTGAGTGCTACGGCGTGTTTGGAGTTAACAAGCCATCATCAGCCACAGCAGCGACTGGATGGAATTGTGTTGATGGCGGATACGTGTTTGCTGGGTTCTTCTAAAGAGAACCATGTGGTCTGTCCCCATTGGCCGGGAACGGTCATTTTGTATCGCCAGGGAAATCAGGTTCTGTGTCGTTCGAAGCTGGAGATCTTTGCAAATCAGGAGCCTGCATCGAAGGGAGCCGTGTTAACCCCGGGCTCTCTGGTCAGCGGACCTGATCTGCGATTTCGCTGGGAGATAGTCAGTTAAACGATGTGGGGTTTTACTCGCGCTAATCAGTTTGTGTCGTTAAGAAAGCAAAATTCATGGATTCAATGATATTCGGACTGGTGATCTTGGCGATCGCCGCTTTTTTTATCTTGCAGATGGTGATGTGGATCTGGATGCTCATCGATTGTCTGCAAAACGAACCATCGACGGGTAATGAAAAAGTGATCTGGGTGCTCTTAATGGTGTTTCTTGGGATTATAGGGTCTATGCTCTATTACTTCATCCGTCGTCCTCAGCGAATAGAACAATTCGGGCAATAGAATTGAGGACTTTAAAAGATCTTAACGACGTTGAGAAAGTTTGTTTGAAAAAATCGTATTTCATCAGCCCTAAACTTTCTTTCTGTGGACTGTAGGCTTCACGATTTAGGGTTTTACTCGCGCTAAAATAAATGTGTTATTATAGAAATTGGAATTATGTTTGGGCTCATTGAATTGTTGTTAAGTTTAATCGTGTTTGCCATTGGTGTTCTGGCGTTTGTGTTTTGGGTTTGGATGTTGATTGACTGTCTTAAATATGAATCATCAACCGGTAATGAAAAAATTATTTGGGTGTTAGTGATTGTACTATTGAATGGAATTGGTGCAGTGTTGTATTACCTGGTTCGCCGACCGGAACGCATTAAGCAAACGGGACAATAATCGGGAAAATAAAAAGATCCAAGACGATTTTGCGAACGTTGTTAAAATAGTCAGCAGGCATTTGCAGCGTATAGGAAAATACAGGCGTTTGAGAATAAAGCCATAAATTGTTTGCCGTACAACAGAAACGTTGTTTAACGGATGGAATGAACCATGAAATTCACCTTTGCACCAGAATCGAAACCTCTAGAAGGATTTACGATCAAGCGCGCCATCGATCGGGGCGGATTTGGTGAGGTGTATTATGCACTCAGTGATTCCGGTAAAGAGGTGGCGCTAAAACTGCTGCAGCAGAACATGGATATTGAGCTGCGCGGTGTGACCCAATGTTTAAATCTGAAGCATCCGAATCTGGTCACGATCTTTGATGTCAAAACGGACCACGATGGTGACCATTGGGTGGTGATGGAATTTGTCTCGGGCCAGGGACTTGATAAAGCCTTGCATCAGTGTCCGAATGGAATGCCGATGGAACAGGTGCGATATTGGCTGTCGGGAATTTCGGAAGGACTGTCTTATCTGCACAGTCGCGGTCTGGTTCACCGAGATCTGAAGCCGTCCAATGTATTTCGTGATGGCGAGATCATCAAAATTGGTGATGTGGGTTTGTCTAAGTTTATCACTCACAGCCGACGCAGTGCGAATACGCAGAGTGTTGGCACTGTTTATTATATGGCCCCCGAAGTGGCGCGGGGACGTTACGGAAAAGAAGTCGACGTGTATGCCGTTGGTGTGATGGTTTACGAGATGATTACTGGCGTGGTTCCCTTTGATGGAGAATCGACGGCGGAAATTCTGATGAAACATCTTTCCCAAAAACCCGACCTGAGTCGCTTGCCCGTTCATTTGCGTGCCGTCCTGGGGCGTGCTCTGGAAAAAGATCCGCAAAAACGTATTCCCGATATCAAAGTCTTTAAGCAGGAATTTGAACGTGCTCTGTTTCAACGCGATTCGGTCACGGAGATTCCCGAGGATTCGTTTGAGGCTCAAGCATACGTGAAACCAAATCAAAGCCCTGAATGGAACACCCATTCCCGTCGAATGACTGTAGAACATCGTTTTGGAGGTTATAGTCACCTGTTCGGCACTGTAATTGTCCTATTTCTCTTCAGTGGAATATTGTTTGCAAGTGTTAAACTTTCGGCTGGTGTCCCGGTACTTTTATTTACTGTTTTAATGGCCTTTGTTTGGGGGGGGCTCATTCTATTTGGCTGGGGGGGGCGACAGCTTATCGGCAAAGGGTTTGCTGCTTTGATAAACGGCCCGCCTCCGATTAGTGACTTATGGGATAAGAGACGAGAACCGAACGACAGTCCGGCTGCAAAAGAATATCGTCAGCAAAAACTGGAAGAAACACGGATTTTGCGCGAGCAGGAACGGAATAGAGCAGAAGAGCAACGGCGACGTATGCGAGAGCAGCATCGTCGAAAGCCCTATTATCAACGATCATTGACACCGCGAACACCACGCTCCATTCCACCACGAACTCGGATTTATGATTTATCTGTTTCGATGGTGAAAGCGGTAATCTGCACGCTGGTTATCGTAGGCGGGATACTCTGCTTTACAGACGGCACGATTTCCAGAGGATTTTGGAGCGGCACTGATCTGACGCCCTGTGCCTTGCTCACGTTCGGCTCGTTGATTGCGGCCTGGAGCGTGTTAGTGGTTGCGAAACTTACAGAAGGGAAGACCTTCGATAACAGTACTCGTCGGATTATCTGGATGGCGACTGGTGTTATTGTGGGAGCGCTGATCTACTTGATTCAAGTGGATGTCTTAATGGCTTCTGTACCTGCCTCGCAGGACATGCAACTGGGTTTGAAGCCGCTGTTTAACGTGATCGGCCCTTATTCATTAATATTGCACGATCGGCAACCGAGTTTAATTGGCTATGCGATTTTCTTTGGAATGCTGTTTTGTTTCCGCCGCTGGTGGTGGCACGCCGATTCGTTTCGACCACGGAAATTCAAGATCACTTCAGTTCTGTTTACGGTATTTATTGCTTACGTAGTCACAGCTGTCTGGGCGTTTCCTGTTGTTGTTGCATTAAGTTGGGCTGCCATTATTTCGAGTGTCGTTCAGCTTTCTGCCACATGGATTCCGGAAGAACAACGGGTTGTTGAAGTGAAAGGAAATTCATTATGAATGTCAGCAATGAAATGTCCCGGATGTTCCTGTTGATCATTCTGGTAGTAGTGTCTATTGGCATTCCGATTTCTGTTATCGTGATTCGAAATCTTTTGCGGGGTCGTTATTTAATGCCAATTGTGACGGCTGCTGTGGCGGTCTCAGTCGCGATCGTTTTGGTGGTGTATGCCCTTCGTCTTAATACGCGCCTGGTGGCCAAAGGACCATACCAGTCAGAGAGGATCACCGTTCCACAGGATTCTATCCTGAGTGTCAGAAATATTCAGACGAGACCTGTCCTGATTGAATCCCCTGTTTTGATGAATCCTGATTCTGATCTGAACCATATTTCTGCAGAAATGCCTGTCGTCGCCCGAAAACCGATGGCGTCTGATCTAGAGAGTTCAGTCGCTGCTGTAACACCTGAAATTCCGTTTCCTGTGACAGTGGGAGAGAGGAAGCCGCCTGCAGCGTTACCAGGCTGGGTCGTGTCCGGATTGGAACACACGAAACAGAATGAGAACAATTTATTAGAATCAACTCGACTGGTTTTCCAGTCAGGGTTATTTGCGACGCGTGAAGAAGCACTACAGGATGCGTTGTCCAAAGCCATGCAGAAATTGCACGCGAATTTGATGCTGAGATATCCACAGTATCCGATCAACGCGCGGAAGCTGACTCCGGATGTGCTTCGTTATCCAGCATCCAAAAGAGTCTATTATCGAACAATCGAACATGATTTTGGGAAACTTTTGAAATCAGGGAAGCCATTCAAGCAGGATATGTACCGCGCTTATCTCGAAGTGGAAGATTCACCGGCTGTGCGTCAGGTGCTGTTCAAAGTCTGGAAACAGAATGTCGGCAATCAACGGATCGCCTTGTTGGGATGGGGCTTTGGTCTGGTGACACTGCTCTGTGTCGGAGTCGCCGTTTATTTGAGAGCCACGCATGATTCGGCTACAATCAAGTCTAAATAATAACGATTCCCCTCAATGCCGTCTGTGATCTACGTATGCCGATTGACGAAGCTGACCAAATCTTAGTATCTCAAATTAAAGCCGGCGACTCCGAAGCCTGGGGAGAGTTAATTGCGCGATTTGAAGGCCGTCTGCTGGCGTTTGTGAATAGCCGTTTGCGGAATGCGGCGAGTAGTGAGGATGTGGTTCAGGAAACCTTTCTTGGGTTTTTGATCAGTCTCCCCAATTATGATCCGGCGACTCCATTAGAGTCGTTTCTGTTTGCGATTGCTTCTCACAAGCTGACCGATTTGCTGCGCAAGCAGGGGAGACGGCCGACGATTCCATTATTCCCGGACGAGAATGGCGAGCGGGAAAATCATCGGGAACCGGCAGGTCATACGCGAATGGCATCCAGTCTGGCACGCAGTAAAGAGCGCAAATCAAAGGAAGAGCAGATTATCTGTGACAGTCTGCAGGCATTGATTTTATCCTGGATCAATAATAGCGAGTTTGAGCGACTGCAATGTATCGAACAGTTATTTGTGTCGGGTAAGGCGAATAAAGAGGTCGCATTACAGTTGCAGATTTCAGAACAGGCCGTTGCCAACCATAAGCATTTTGTAGTGGGGAAATTAAAAGATGCGATCACGACGGCCCAGATTCACGACGCCGATTTGCAGGGACTGGGATTGTCTTAGTGTCCGATAGACGTTGAAGCAGAGTGCAGTAACTGCGCAGCAAAAAACCTCGCCTGATCATCACAGGGCGAGGTTTTCGTGTTTGCAGGTCTCTGCTACATCAAATTAGAACTTGATGTGCTTACGTTTTTGCTTACGTGCTTTGGCACTGGCAGGACGACGACCGTGGTTTGCTTTGTTTAATTTGCGTTGTGTTTTTGCCATGACTTTATCCTTCTATGGTCTTCGAAATTTTCAAATCAAGACCACACGTTGATTGATGAGGTCTGCAGAATATTATCGGTATTGGGTCGGGTATTCTAGTCGAACCTTGTGATGAAAAAAAGCCAATTGGTCGAAAATCACTGCTTTGGAGAGGAATTCTTCACAAAATGAGCGAAATATTGGTCTAAAAATTGAATTGTCACGCTTCCGGCATGTGGACTGTTGTTCTGATTCCGGTTAGCATGGTGAGGATCAATTGAATACTGGACAAGATAAACGACAAATTGAACTGAAGAAAATCCTCATGCTGGCCAAGCTCTTTACCTATTCCTTATTTGGCATCGACGCCAAGCCGGTAGAAGTGGAAGTCGATATCTCTCCGGGAGCGATGCCCAAAACGATTCTGGTGGGATTAGCGGAAGCAGCCGTTAAGGAGAGTACGCATCGCATCGAGCGAGCTCTAGTGAATAGTGGCTACAATCGTCCCATCGATCGGATTATTATCAATCTCTCGCCCGCTGATCTTCCCAAAGATGCGGCTTCGTTTGATCTGCCGATTGCCTTGGGGTTATTGACCGCCAGCGGGCAACTGACTTCAGATCGTTTTCAGGATTACGCCGCGGTGGGAGAGTTAGCGCTGGATGGTACGATTCGTCCGGTGCGCGGTGCGTTATCAATGGCCATCTCTGCGCGCGAACAGGGAAAGCAGGGATTATTAGTTCCCGTTCAGAATGCGGAAGAAGCGGCCGTCGTGGAAGGCCTGGATGTGTTTGCTGTTGGCTCCCTGGCAGAGGCAGTCGGTTTTTACACAGGGAACCTCTCCATCGAAGCGGTAGAATTTTGCTGGGAGAATGCTCTGGATGAGTATGGCCACTACGATATCGACTACAGCGATGTCAAAGGGCAGGAATACGCGAAACGAGCGATCACCGTGGCAGCGGCAGGCATGCATCATTTGCTGATGATTGGTTCGCCGGGCACAGGCAAGACCTTGTTGGCCTCGCGGATCAGTACCATTCTGCCTCGTCTTTCGCAGGAAGAAAGTTTAGAGACGACGCGAATTTACAGTGCGATGGGGCGTTTGTCGAATAATCAATCGCTGGTTATGTTGCGGCAGTTTCGCACGCCCCATCATACGATCAGTGAAGCAGGTCTGGTGGGAGGCGGGTCAACGCCGGCGCCTGGTGAAATCAGTCTGGCTCATAACGGGCTTTTGTTTCTGGACGAACTACCCGAATTTAATCGACGCACTTTGGAAGTCTTGCGACAGCCTCTGGAAAGCGGAGAAGTGACTATCTCCCGCGCGATTGGCAGCGTCACGTTTCCCGCAAACGTGATGTTGATTTCCGCGATGAATCCCTGTCCCTGCGGTTATCTTTCTGATCCGCGCCGAAAGTGTTCCTGCAATCCAGCTCAGGTGGAACGGTATCTTTCCAAAATCAGTGGTCCGTTATTGGATCGGATTGACATTCACATTGAAGTGCCTCCCGTTCCTTTTCGCGAACTCTCGAACCAGTCATTGGGGACGAACAGTGCGACCATGCGTGAGCAGGTACTCGAAGCCCGAGAGATACAGGCGCGCCGTTTTGAGAATGAATCGACGTCGCACAACGGTCGGATGACGCCGCGTCAGTTGAGAAAGCATAGTCAACTGGCTGCAGACGCCGAGGATTTGTTGAAATCCGCGATGGAAGAAATGGGACTTTCCGCGCGCGCACACGATAAGATATTACGCATCAGTCGCACGATTGCTGACCTTGATCATTGCGATCAGATTACTGCATCGCATATCAGTGAAGCGATCAATTACCGCACGCTGGATCGACAGTTCTGGTCGTGAATCATGAGGTCATGCACTCGTTTAAGTTGTAACCGTTGACAGAAGTTTTTCATTTTCCGGTTCTGCAAGTCGAACGATTGTCTCCAACAGTTTTCTTTTATCAACGGGCTTAGTTGCATAGGCATTGCAGCCGGCACCCAGGCACTTTTCCATGTCATTTTTCATTGCGTGGGCGGTTAATGCGATGATGGGACCAGGATATCCGGCGTCACGTAGTTTCCTGGTAGCGGTATAACCATCCATGACAGGCATTTGCATATCCATCAAGACGAAATCATACGGTTGACCAGATTCCAATGCTGCCATTGCTCGCTCAAAACCAATTTTACCGTTATCGGCCAGCTCGACTTGCATCCCTTCTTTTTTAAGCAGAAACGAGATGAGTCGCTGGTTATCGAGTCCGTCTTCAACAATCAGGACGCGGCTTGAAGAAATCGTGCTATTGAGTTTGAGAGATTTCTCATTTTTGGTTTCAGTCGTGGCCTTTTTGATGGAATCCTCATCCAATTGCAGAAGGCGGACGCCTTCCAGGGGGCCGGTATTAATGGAAATCGTAAAGGTGCTGCCTTCACCAATGTTACTTGAGACCTGAATCTTGCCGCCGAGCATTTCAACAAGGCGCTTCGAGATCGCCAGACCTAAGCCAGTGCCTCCATATTTTCTGGTGGTCGAGTTGTCCGCTTGAGTGAATGGTTGATAGATTTGAGCGAGTGCCGTTTCAGAAATCCCGATGCCTGTATCAATGACTTTAAATCGAAGCTGTGGGGCTGCATTTGCAGAGTTGATTGTTTTGATACGTAATTCGACGTAGCCGGTTTCGGTAAATTTAATCGCGTTCCCAATTAGATTGATCAGGATCTGACGCAGACGAGTGGGGTCGGTCATAATCGTCTCGGGGATCGAATTTTCGAACGAAATTACGATCTTGAGTCCTTGCGAATCAGCCTTCACCTGCATGAGTGATGCAATATCACAAATGATTTCTGGAGTGTTGATACGAACCTGTTCCAGTTCAATTTTTCGCGCTTCGATTTTTGATAGATCAAGTATATCATTGATCACACCAATGAGATATTCACCGTTCCGTTTAACAATATTGGCAGATTCAATGTCTTCTTTGTCTTGGAGATTGCCAAGCAGGATATCGGTAAAACCCAGAATCGCAGTCATGGGGGTCCGAATTTCATGACTCATATTGGCCAGAAACTCACTTTTGGCTTCACTGGCTGCTTCAGCCCTTTTGCGTGCTTCATTCAGAGATCGTTCATACTCTTTTCGTTCGCTGATATCTTGAATAATGCCAGTGAAAATTTCTCGATCTGCCAATACAACAGAACTGACTGCGAGTTCCGCCGGAAATGTAGAACCATCTTTCCGTTGTGCAACGATTTCTTGCCTGGCTCCAATGGCCCGCATCAGTTGCGGATTGAGTTCTCCCTCAGAATATTCATATTGAACTTTCTGATGCGGGGGAGGGATCAATAAATTGATATTATTCCCGGTGACTTCGTGGTTGAGATAACCGAATAAATGCTCTGCTCCCAGATTAAATTCTTCGATCACTCCTTCCGAGTTGATTGTGATAATCGCATCCATCACATTATCCATGATGGAGCGATAACGCAACTCGCGATCTTTGGCATCGGATAACAGCACTTCCTGAGCATCCAGAACCCGGTTATATTGATGTCCGACGATACCCGCCTCTGTAAATTGATCGTCATCAGCCCTTAAAGTATTTTCCCCTTTTTCATGGGCAACCATCGTCTCCAGCAGGCTGTGTAATTCTGTGGAAGCTCCATGTTCAGCCACATTCAGGCCAATTTTTTCCTCTTCTTCAGAAACGCGAATCGGCATATACCGATTGATCAATGATAGAAAAATCCAGATAAAACCGAAGGTCCAGATAAAACAGACTGCAACACCTAACGCTTGAATTCCCAATTGATGCGTGCGTGATACGCCGTTTTGAAAAAAGTTTGCGTCTGCAAATAATGCGACTGCCAACGTTCCCCAAACTCCGGCAAAGCCATGAACGGGAATCGCTCCTACGACATCATCGATTTTGAATCGATGCTCCAAAAGATGTAACGAGGCCAACATGACAGCAGCGGCAATCGCCCCGATGACGATCGCACTAAGATGTGACACCGCGTTACAAGATGCCGTGATGGCAACGAGTCCTGCCAGAGAACCATTAAAAATCTTTTCAACAGAGATTTGTTTTGATGTGATTAATTCCCAGGTTAATGCGTATAGACCACCTGTAATCCCGGCGAGTATCGTATTTAAAATTATCGATGGTACGTTCCCGTTCAGGGCAAGCGTACTGCCTCCGTTAAATCCAAACCATCCAAACCAGAGTAACAAAAATCCGAGCGCCGCTAACGGTAAATTACTCGACGCGAATGCGATCTGTTTTGAATGATCAGAAAAACGCCCCGTTCGGGGGCCAAGAATCATAACGGCGGCGAGCGCAGCCCAGGCTCCCACAGAATGCACAACGGTAGATCCGGCAAAGTCAATAAATCCCAGTTTTCCTAACCATCCCGAGGGATCGCCGGAGACATGTTTTGCCCACGCCCAATGGCCGAACACGGGGTAAGCAACGGCGCCAATTCCGACTGCCAGAAAAATGTAAGATCGAAATCGCATCCGTTCTGCCACGGCGCCGGAGGAAATCGTCATCGCCGCACTACAGAAGACGAGTTGGAATAAAAAAACAACAGTCGCCCAATGCGAGGAGCTGAAGTCTTCAAAAGCAAAAAAGGATGTCCCGATCAACCCATGATAGGAGTTCCCAAACATCAGGCCGTAGCCGAATAGCCAGAACAGAAATGCGCCAATAAAAAAATCGACTACATTTTTGATGGCCACATTGATGCTGTTTTTCGATCGACAAAGTCCGGATTCAAAGCAGCAAAACCCGGCCTGCATCAAGAAAACCAGACAGGTACAGGTAAGTACCCAAATTGTGTTGGTGGTTAACTCATATGACATTATGAGGGATCTTCAATGAGTTTCAGGGCAATCACAAAACGCTTTTGTGATCTGATTGATTATTGGGTAGATTTATAGAACTCTAGGTTGGTTTTGGTGACAGTCAAAAGGAAATCGAGTGAAATACCGCAGTTCGTCGACTGATCATTAAATGAACGATTGGTATATTCGCTATAAACGAGCTGATGTGATCCAGAATTGCACATGCAATCGATCTCTTGAACACCAAGGGTTTTGAGGCCTCTCATGTAGAGGAACATTTGGGGGGGGCGTAGCGTGTTGAACGAACTTTTTTATAGAGTCGGTTCTTCTGATGATAAGGGATTTGGCTTCTCAACAGGTGGGAATATTCCGGGAGCGTTATCGGCATACCATTGTTTGAGAACCTGCAACCACTGGTCTACTGATTTGACGGCGATAAAGGCGTTGCGGACTGCTGTTCTTTGTGGATGGAGTTCGGAATAAAAGATACCGAACTTGCGCATGGTATTGCAAACTTTTTTCTCTCCATAAAACCCACGGGCAATTTCGAAATGTTCGGTGATGACAGCGAGTTGCTCATGGACATCAGGCGGGGAAATCGGCAGACCTCGGAGTAAGTCAGCCGTTTGTTGAAAGATCCAGGGATTACCAATCGCCCCTCGCGCAATGGAGAGGCCGTCGACTTGGGTCACGCGCAGCATATCGATACAGGCTTGTGGTGAAAACAGATCGCCACTCCCAATCACGGTTCTTTGGCCAGCGTGTTGTTTGACTTTTTTGAGAAATTCCCAGTTACTGGGGCCGACATATTTTTGATGTACGGTCCGCCCATGAACGGTGATAGCCGCCAGACCACGTTCGTAGGCACCATCAAAAATACGAAAGAAGTGATCTTCTGATTCTGCAGAGTCATCAATACCCCGTCTCATTTTTAACGTCACGGGGAGCTGGTCGGGGACAGCGTCTCGGACACGAGAAATGATTTCCAGAGCGACTTCAGGCTGGCTTAAATGATAGCCGCCGCGACAACGGCTCATGACCTTTCTGACAGGACAGCCAAAGTTGATATCGATCACATGAAAGCCGGCTTCCACCAGCCTCTGAGCGGCAGGTCCAAATTCTTCGGGGTCAGAACCCATCAGTTGACCGCCGACGGGAAACTCATCCTGATGACAGTACATCATGGCGTGCTGCTTGCCTTGCTTCGATTGAACGACCATACGATCAATCATGACTTCGCAGAGAGTATATGTGGCACCCAGTTTTGCAGCGATGACGCGCATTGGATAATCACTGTAACCACTCAAGGCTGCCTGATACAGAGGAGATTCCAATTGATAAGGCCCGAGGGAAGCGGGCTGTAATTGATTGATTAACATAATCGTGCTGGACTTACTTTCTCTCATCATGGATGACAAATCAGCCTGGAAGCGATTCCTGAAATTCACAGGCGCAGCGGGCTCGGGGTAAGAATACTCAACACGCAGCATGAGGGACACCCTGGTCAAGCGATAAAGTCTAACACAAAGCACGTGAAGTGTCTTCAGTCTTGCGACGAGTCATTCGTGTCTGAAGTCTGGTTTTTCGAAAAAGCCAGTGCATGCACTACTGGCCAAAAATGCCGCATTTCTCGTCCAGGCACACATTCGTTTTATTTTTGCCAAAAAGCATGCCTGATCGTTGTCGTATCATTCCGTTGACTAGAGTACATGCCCGATGGGTAATCAGGTTGGGAGCTGTTCCATTAATTCCCTGGTCATCTGGCCGGGATGTTCGTGATTGCAGATCACGCTACTGACAGCCACGCGTTTTGCTCCTGCCTGACATGCCTGTTTCAGGTTGTCTGAATTGATGCCTCCAATGGCAAACCAGGGGAGCGTGATTTCTGCAGCGACCTGCTTCACAAAATTTAAGCCTGCATATTCATGTTCGGAGAACGATTTTGTTGTGGTGGAAAAAGTCGGGCCGACACCCAGATAATCGGCTCCGTCCAGCACGGCTTGACGCGCCTGCTCTATGTTATGGGTAGAGACGCCGATCAGACGACGTGGTCCTACAATTTGTCTCACCTCTCGCACTGGCAGTTCATCCTGCCCGACGTGCACACCATCGGCGTCAATCGCAACCGCGAGATCTGCACGGTCATTCATGATCAAAATCGCGCCTGCTTCCCGCGTCCACGCGCGCACGCGTTTCCCATGCTCCAGAAGTTGTCGGTCTGTCATTTCTTTTTCGCGAATCTGTACGATGCCTACGCCAGCAGCCAGCGACTCACGAATCGCGGGCCCTGAGCCATGATGACACAAAGACTCTGAGGCGAGCAGATAAAGCCGGCAATCTTCCAGACGGCTTTGGCTATAGACACACGCCAGGATACTTTTTTCCAGAGTGTAAAGCGAATAACGCATCTGCTTAAAAATAGAAGCTGCTTCCACAGAGATGAGTTTGCCGAACTCTTCGAGAGTGCGCGTGGCTTCCTGCACGCGCTTCAAATTTGCTTGCAACAGATGCTCTATCGATTGCCGATCAAATTCGGAAGTTGTACTGACGGCGGTGCCGACATCGTTGAGGGTATCGCGGCTGGCGATCAGTGATTCCTGTCCGATAAATTTGAGAGCATCCGCCAGTTGGTGGCGGGTGGCTTTAAGTCGCTCCATCAAATGCGCATCGTCCAATGTAAAACGAAGATAATCTTCTATCACACGTAGCCCTTCCCGCAGACGGTTGGCGGCAGCATCGATGGTTCTCAATGTATTCGTCTGGTCGCTGGCTGTTGTGGGAATCGTACGGAGTGCGAAATCCACATCAATCGGGGCTGCGGAATGACGTTGATGAACGTTGATGGAATCTTCCAGAGATTCTGCAGAAATGGTTCCGCGTGCAGACAACCAGTCTAAGTGTCTACCTGAGGTCGTAAGTAGACCCCACAAAAGATGCTCACTTCCAATTTCGGTGGGAACATCTGATTGTCTGGCCTGTTGTAAAGCGTTGTTGAGGATCTCTCGCAGTGCCGGAAAATGGTGCATGGCTTCTGAGAGTTCAGGCGATTGATCCGGGTAGACCGAATCTGGAGATAAGGATTCATCAGGCAGTTGAAGCTGAAATTCAGCCAGAATCATTGCCAGTTCAATCTCGTGTGTCCGCAGGATTTCCGCTGCCCGCGATTCTTCATAGGCAAGTGCCGCCAACAGGTGAATGGCATCCAACTCAGATTCTGGAGAAGTTTGCGCAATGAGCCCCGCCTGTCTCAATGCTCTCTGGGCTCCTGCGGTAAGTAAGTGTTGCATAGGGATTTGAGCGTTTTTTTCGAAGTTGTGGATGACAAATGAAGCAATTCGTTATCATTTGCTGGAAACCGTGCATCAAATAGGTTACCCGATCAAAGGCTTATCTTGCTACTTCGAGGCAGGGGTACTAGAATTGAAATTGGCGGTTTTGTGGATTGTGTCGATTTTATGGCTTTGACAGGGTGGTGATAGCCTATACTTTCCTGTATGTATCTGAGTGGATGATCTGGGACTGCCAGCCTCATCGAAAACAAGAATGTTAATATGGGTAAAATATTTTGGTAAGTTGTGGTCTTTCAGTAACTTCCTTACAGGATCCTGTAGTAGTTTTGGGAAATTCCTCGACGTTTTTTGGTGAGTAACGTATTATTCCTAGGAACCTTTCTTTTTCAAAGCTAAGTTACGATTCAAATCTGTTCGTTATTCAATGAGATTTAGATCTTTGAAAATGCCTGTTTGAAATAAATCAAGACAAAGAAAACACAAGTCAATCTTTAATAATAGTTTGGGAGAATTGATTACTGCGTTTGAAATAATCGATTTCAAAGTGTAATCACAGTGTTCATCCAAAAGTGCCCGACATAAAACAGGGCCACAGGAGAAACTAGTTATGTACGAGCGGTTTACAGATCGAGCTCGAAAAGTGATGCAGTTGGCCAATCAGGAGGCTCAGCGGTTTAATCACGAATATATCGGGACCGAACATATCCTTCTTGGTTTAGTCAAAGAAGGTTCAGGGGTTGCAGCAAACGTTCTGAAGAATCTGGACGTGGATTTGAGAAAAATCCGTCTGGAAGTAGAGAAAATTGTGCAATCGGGCCCTGATATGGTCACGATGGGCAAGCTGCCTCAAACACCACGAGCAAAAAAAGTCATCGAATATGCGATGGAAGAAGCCCGGAATTTAAACCATAATTATGTGGGAACCGAGCATCTGCTGCTAGGATTATTACGAGAGCAGGATGGCGTTGCTGCCCAGGTTTTGATGAATCTGGGACTGAAGCTGGAAGAAGTTCGCGAAGAAGTATTGAATCTTCTGGGGCACGGCCTCGAAGGCGCAGAAGCAGGCGAACGGACACCCGGTGCAGGCAGCCAGAAAGCCGGTAAAAGCAAAACACCCGCTCTGGATAGCTTTGGTCGTGATTTGACCGAACTTGCCAAGCAGAAAAAACTCGATCCCGTCATTGGACGCGCCAAGGAAATTGAGCGTGTCATTCAAATTCTCTGTCGCCGTCAAAAGAATAACCCCGTTTTATTGGGTGAAGCAGGCGTTGGTAAAACAGCGATTGTCGAAGGCTTTGCACAGATGGTTGTCAACGGGGAAGTCCCCGAGTTGCTCCGCGATCGCAGGATCGTTGTGCTGGACCTGGCGATGATGGTGGCTGGTACGAAGTATCGCGGCCAGTTTGAAGAACGTATTAAAGCCGTGATGAATGAAGTACGTCGTGCGAAAAATACGATTTTGTTCATCGACGAATTACATACACTGGTAGGGGCCGGGGGCGCAGAAGGCGCAATCGATGCTTCTAACGTTTTGAAGCCCGCTTTGAGCCGTGGTGAATTGCAGTGTATTGGTGCGACGACTCTCGATGAATACCGTAAATACATTGAAAAGGACAGCGCTCTGGAAAGACGCTTCCAGAATGTGATGGTAGAACCACCGACTGACGTGCAAACAGTCGAAATTTTACGTGGTTTGCGAGAGCGTTACGAAGAACACCACAAAGTACAGATTACCGATGATGCTTTGGAAAAAGCAGTCGAATTGTCATCGCGTTACATTACCGGACGTTGCCTGCCTGACAAAGCGATCGATGTGATTGATGAAGCGGGTGCGCGGATTCGCCTCAAATCAATGGTTCGTCCTCCCGATTTGAAAGAACTGGAAGAGGAATCAGAGCGTCTGAATCAATCGAAAGAAGAAGCGGTTGCCAACCAGGATTTCGAATTGGCAGCGAATCTTCGTGATCAGGCAGATAAGTTAAAGAAACGTAAAGAAACGTTGACCCAGGAATGGCGTGAAAAGTCCAAAGAAGTAGATGGTGTGGTCGATGCGGAAGTGGTCGCAGAAGTGGTTGCCAAGATTACCGGCGTACCTCTTACACGGCTCTCCAGCGAGGACACTGTGCGTCTGCTGAATATGGAAGATGAGCTGCACCAGCGGGTTATCAGTCAAGATGAAGCGATCAAACAGGTTTCTAAAGCCGTTCGCCGCAGTCGAAGTGGATTGAAAGATCCTAAACGACCAATGGGTGCCTTTTTATTCTCTGGACCAACCGGGGTCGGAAAGACATTGTTGGCCAAAACGCTGGCGGAATTCATGTTCGGCGATGAGTCGGCTTTGATTCAGATCGACATGAGTGAATACATGGAGAAGCACAACGTCAGTCGTCTGATTGGTGCCCCTCCGGGATATGTCGGCTTTGAAGAAGGCGGACAGTTGACCGAGAAAATTCGACGTCGGCCTTATGCTGTTGTCCTGTTGGATGAAATTGAAAAAGCACATCCCGACGTATTCAACATGTTGTTACAAATTATGGAAGAAGGCCATTTGACCGACAGCTTTGGTCGTAAAGTGGACTTCAAGAATGTCGTGCTGATCATGACCACCAATGCGGGTGCTCAGGGAATGGCTCATGGGGATGCCTTCGGTTTCCGCAAAGCCGACGATGATACCAGCTACGATGCCATGAAACGCAATCTGATGCACGATCTTCAGAAAGAATTCAAACCAGAATTTCTGGGACGTCTTGATGAAGTCGTCGTCTTCCGTAAACTGACGCGTGAAGAACTGAAACAGATTGTGGATATCGAACTCGGCAAAGTACGCAGCCGCTTGAAAGAGCAGGGCGTTATTCTGGAACTGACCGATGAATCACGAGAATTCATCATCGATAAAGGCTCCGAAGGAGGCGAACTCGACTACGGTGCACGTCCACTTCGCCGTTCTGTAGAGCGTTATATCGAAGATCCATTGGCAGAAGAACTGCTGCGTGGTGCCTTTGAAGGTAAAAACAAGGTACTGGTAAGAGTGAATGAAGTCGGCGATGAAAAACGACTCGACTTTGATACCTCTTATGAAGCAGAAACTGAAGAATTAGCAACGGTTGGCTCGGCAGAAGGTGAGAGTGGTTCTTCTCCGGCAGAATCCCAGTCCTAATTTTTCTAAGTTGCCAAAATGAAAATCAGATTGAGCCCTCACACTATAAGTGAGGGCTCTTTTTGTTATTTGATGTCCTCAAACTCTTCCTGCGTTTGCCTGGAACCGAATATGATTCCCCGTCAGCTTGAACCCGAAATTATGGACACGCGCGAGGATGCTGTTGACTATGATTCGATGGATCATGGCGAAGTGAATCGCGTTTTCGCCGAAGATGTCTTGGAGTTGTTGACTGAGTATCAGGAGGCTTTCATTGGCTCTGCCAAGCAGAGGCACGTTACAATACTTGATCTGGGGACAGGCACTGCGTTGATCCCGATCGAAGTCTGCCAACGGAATAACCGTATCCGCATTGTTGCCACAGACCTGGCTTCTGAAATGCTGAAACTGGCAAAGGTGAATCTGCAGCAGGGCGGTCTGGAACACGCTATTTCACTGGAACGAGCAGATGCAAAAAACCTTTCCCATTCAGACGAAGTCTTTGATGGCGTGATTTCCAACAGTCTGATTCATCACATCCCAGAACCACAAAGCGTGTTCCGTGAAATAATCCGTGTCCTAAAAGCTGGCGGCTTTGTTTTTATACGCGATCTGCTCAGACCCGATTCCCAAGCGGAGTTGGAATATCTGGTTGAGTTGTATGCAGCACAGGCAAACGCTCATCAACGACAACTGTTTCGCGATTCATTACACGCGGCTCTGTCATTCAATGAAGTACAGGCATTGCTGGAGGTAAATGGCTTGCCGACAGAAGCCGTGCAAATTACGTCCGACCGACATTGGACGATTTCATGGCGTCGGCCTGGCACGTTGTGAGAAGCCTTTAAAAAAACAGGGGGGAGTTGACTTCGTGTCAAGCCTCCCCCTGCGACTCATTCAATTAGTCTTTAATTGAAAGTAGGCCATTTCCTGTAAGACGAACGTCTTCGTCGTTCAGGAAGATCGTTCGCCGGCATTTTTGGATGGCGACTGAGGCGTGGGCCGATGCTCTCCAGATTCCTTCAGCGCGTTTTCTCTCTGAATCGCATCGTATACTTCTTGACGGTGCACTGGAATCTCTGTTGGTGCCTGAATTCCTAACCGTACTTTATCACCCCGGATATCGACAATTGTAATGACAATATTGTCACCGATGATGATGCTCTCGTCGCGTTGTCTCGACAATACAAGCATCGTACTAACTCCTTCCGTAGATCTTATGTTCTGGGCCAATGAGGTGATATCTGAAGAGGCGACAAACCTCTTATCGTTGATTTATAGCTTTGTCACCCGTTGTTTATTCGTATGTAAGTAAAACAAATCAGTCCGGATTTAAGAGGACTTGATCTATGGCAGCCCTGTTTCTTCAGGCTCGCCAGAGATCAGGTACGACTTCATGCAAGAACTCTCTTACCGGCAATGCCCCACATCCCTGCAGTGTTAATGAGTTCCTCGTGGGTATTTACAACATCGACGTTTTGTAGGTAATTATTGGCGTTAAGATGGGGCGAATACAAGTATTTCGGAAAGATGGCTTGCGGTTTGTCGGCTGGAATGAATCTGCCGATTGTAGCGGCTGGGTTCCGCGTGGCTGCCGAAACCGGTTCGAATGTATATGCTTAAGTGCTGTCGTGTCCGGCTTCTGACGCGACCTTATTGCCAACGACCAGGTATCTGTATAATCTGTAAGTGGATTGGTTCATTCATCTCCTAGTGATGCTGCGGTGTCAGATTGAGAACCCGATTCTGAACTGTGTGGGCTAATCCAAATGGAAATGATGGTCTATTAAAGGTAATTCAGCCAGAAAATCTGGTGATGAGAGAGATGCTGGAGTAAAGAACGAATGGCTACACTGTTGATCGCTGCGGGCGCTTTTATAGGCTACATTATTGCCTACCACACTTATGGTAAGTGGCTTTCACAAAAAATATTTAATGTCGATGGAGAGGCCGAAGTTCCCAGTAAGCAACTGCGGGATGACATCGATTTTGTTCCCACGAAAAAAGAAGTCATTTTCGGCCATCACTTTACCAGTATTGCAGGAACAGGGCCCATTGTCGGACCGGCGATTGCCGTGTTTTGGGGCTGGTTGCCTGCACTCCTGTGGGTTTTATTCGGCTCGATTTTTGTCGGCGCCGTCCATGACTTTGGCGCACTCATTGTTTCGTTGCGCAATCGTGGTCAGACCGTTGGCGAAGTCGCCGGTCGCTTGATTGCACCTCGGACGCGGATCTTGTTTCTGTTGATTTTACTGATGGCGCTGACTGTCGTGCTGGCGATTTTTGGTCTGGTGATCGCGATCATCTTCGCCCTCTATCCGGAAACCGTGATCCCCGTCTGGATCACCATGCCCATCGCTATTGTCATTGGCCTGATGGTGTATCGACAGAACGCCGAACTGCTGGTCCCTTCACTCGTTGCGCTGGTGATTGTCTATGCGTCTGTCTATCTCGGGGCCTATTACTGGCCCGTTAATATTGCGACGATGTTTAACATCCCCGTCATGGGGGCTTTCCCGAATACGGTGATTCTCTGGACGTTCGTGTTATTGGCTTATTGTGCCGTCGCATCCGTCTTGCCGGTCTGGTTGTTGCTGCAACCCCGCGACTTTATCAACAGTCACCAACTTGTCCTGGCGCTGGGCCTGTTGCTGATTGGAGCCATTGTTTCCGGAGCAACCGGCAAGGCCGACTTGATCCAAAGCGCACCCGCCATCGCGACAAATATTCCTGCGGATGCACCGCCGATCTGGCCGTTTTTATTCATTACAATTGCCTGCGGCGCGTGTAGCGGATTCCACTGTCTGGTCAGTAGCGGTACCAGCAGCAAGCAGGTTGAATCCGAACTCGATGCCCAATACGTGGGCTACGGTGCCATGCTGCTCGAAGGCGGTCTGGCGGTGATTGTGATTCTCGCCTGTTGTGCCGGCGTTGGAATGGGGGAATTTTCGCGAATTGGTGAAGGCGCCGCCTATAACTATCAACCAACTATGGTTACGGGCACGGACACACAGTTGACCGGAGTCGCTGCCTGGGAAACCCGTTATGATTCCAGTAAAGGCTGGGGTGCGTTTGGTCTGAAGGATAAGGTCGGAGCTTTCATTCATGGCGGTGCGAATTTTCTCACATCGCTGGGGATTCCTCTGAAGTTGGGGATCAGCATTATCGCCGTGCTGGTAGCAAGTTTTGCTGCGACGACACTGGATACCGCGACGCGTTTGCAGCGGTACGTCATCCAGGAATTGGCAGCGACCGTCCATATCAAACCGTTGACCAACAAGTACGCCGCCACCGGATTGGCTGTCGTGCTGGGAGGCATGGTCGCGATGATGCCTGCGAATGAAGCCGCAGGTCCGGGCAGTGGGGGCTTGATTCTCTGGCCCTTGTTCGGAGCCACCAACCAGCTATTAGCCGGGCTGGCGTTTATGGTCATCGTGTTTTATCTCCGCCGTCGTAATAAACCGATCCTGTTTGCACTCGTTCCAATGATCGTGATGCTCATTATGCCCGCCTGGGCGATGCTCTGGAATATGTTCAACAGCGGAACCGGCTGGTACTACAATCCAGAAAAGCAGCATCTATTCCTGTTCGGCATCGCTGTGATCGCACTCCAGATCTGGATGATGGTCGAAGGTCTGCTCGTCTGGACCAAATCAAAAGGGCTGCTGGAAGAGCAACTGCCACCACTGGAAATCGGCCGCCCAACCATCGCCACCAGCCCCGCTGCTGGCGGCTCGAATTAGTATTTGAGCGAAGTTTCAGTTGCTGACGTTGAGGATGAATGCTGCGCACAGCCGCACCTGAAGAAACTGGACTGGACGCCAGCCCGCCCATCGCCATCATGTGCTATCACATGAGTCGCGCGCGAGTCGGGGCTGTTTTCAGTGGATCATCCTTAACCCATTCCAGATAAGCACCATAAAAACCTCTGCTTTCAGCACGATTTTCAAAACTGCTGCTCACGCGCTCCCCATTTATCAAAACGTTTCGAGTGACATTCATAAGCCATCCCAGGTTGATGAAGCGATATCGGGTAAGGTTCATCAGGCGATCAGGCATCATCGAAATATTCATTTCTTTTAACTCCGTATAACTACTGAAAAATATGAAAGCGAACGATGCATCGGCGTGCCAATAACTCTCAGCAAGTCGGTAATGCCCCGCACGTTTGCCCGCTGAAGGCAAGCTCCAGGATAAAAACTCGATTCCATCTTACCGGAAAGATTCTTGCGCCAAGAGATGAACATCAGGCAGCAACGGTTTCCTTTGACCACCCAAATGAAATCGATGCCCAGATAACAGGATAGGCCCAGATGCACATCCGGGTCGAGCGCAGCGAGCAGGAAATAGTCAGAGAACGCCTGCAGCTTTCTCACAGTAAACCCCACCGGGAGTCATGGGGCCGGCCGTTGGTCCAGCAATTTCATATCTCACTCACCATGCAACGCAATTCATGCTGACCCAGTTTTAAATTGTAGCGACTGTCTTAAAATTTCAAATTTTTATTACGTTTTCATCCCATAGTTTCCCTTCTTTGACCATGGTGTTGAGAATGACGAGCAGTTTCCGCATGGCGGCTACGAGTGCTACCATTTTGGGCT